>Ga0193752_1000088_pt1 | contig 128775 bp, 94 predicted proteins | sample H1c1metaG_FD_144924 | JGI IMG/M metagenome (GOLD analysis project Ga0193752, IMG submission 144924) | Soil microbial communities from a riparian zone of the East river system, Colorado, United States - H1c1 | ecosystem: Environmental > Terrestrial > Soil > Riparian zone | place: USA: East...
CTTACCACGTCCTTCATCGTCTCTCAGAGCCAAGGCATCCACCATACGCCCTTAAGTGCTTTAAAAGAGTTATTACTATTACTCATTTTCTATTTACAACTTATTATCCCAATATGTCAAAGAACTTAAACATTCTCAACATTCATCCCGGCCTTAGCCAAAATGAACTCAAATGTAGATGTTGATAACCCGGTTTCGAACCAGCTGATCCAGCCTATGCTGATCATTATCATCTTAAATTATCATCTTAAATAAAGAACTGTTGATACGGCAACACAAATAGTGTTGTTGATGTAACAGACCTCCTACGCCTGGCGGCTTCGGCGATCGATGGTCCACTTCTCCCGCGTTTTGCCGGAATTCGAAGACCGATGTAGACCCGAGCAGATTTGAACTGCTGACCCCTACATTATCAGTGTAGTGCTCTAACCAGGCTGAGCTACGGATCTGTGGGTAGCCCCTTGTCAGAACCAGTATCATTCACCATTGAATTCAATACCAGCGCGAGCTACTGATCTCTATAGCCCTACTCGGGTTACTATTAAAAGAACTTAGTGATAGTGTTTAAAAAACCAGTACTATTAAAAGAACTGGTCAGTAAAATCCTCCTACGCTAAAGCTTCGAAGGATGATAAAATTGAAAGAGTTGGAAACAATAATTAAAAAGATTTAGCTTCTCTAAAAAGGAGGTATTCCAGCCGCACCTTCCGATACGGCTACCTTGTTACGACTTAGCCCCAGTCACCAGTTTTACCCTAGGCGGCTCCTTGCGGTTACCGACTTTAGGTACACCCGGCTTCCATGGCTTGACGGGCGGTGTGTGCAAGGTCCGGGAACGTATTCACCGTAGCGTTGCTGATCTACGATTACTAGCGATTCCAGCTTCATGGAGTCGAGTTGCAGACTCCAATCTGAACTGAGAGGAGGTTTTTGGGATTAGCGCCTTGTTGCCAAGTGGCAGCCCTTTGTCCTCCCCATTGTAGCACGTGTGTAGCCCTGGGCATAAAGGCCATGATGACTTGACATCATCCCCTCCTTCCTCACGTCTTACGACGGCAGTTTCACTAGAGTTCCCAGCTTTACCTGATGGCAACTAATGATGGGGGTTGCGCTCGTTGCGGGACTTAACCCAACACCTCACGGCACGAGCTGACGACAGCCATGCAGCACCTTACAATCTGTGTATTGCTACAAAACGAGCTTTCACCCGCGGTCAGACTGCATTCTAGCCCAGGTAAGGTTCCTCGCGTATCATCGAATTAAACCACATGCTCCACCGCTTGTGCGGACCCCCGCCAATTCCTTTGAGTTTCAATCTTGCGATCGTACTTCCCAGGTGGATTACTTAATGCTTTCGCTCAGACACCAACAGTGTATCGCTGATGTCGAGTAATCATCGTTTAGGGCGTGGACTACCAGGGTATCTAATCCTGTTTGATCCCCACGCTTTCGTGCCTCAGTGTCAATGATCGTGTAGCAAGCTGCCTTCGCAATCGGTGTTCTATGTCATATCTAAGCATTTCACCGCTACATGACATATTCCGCTTACCTCCACGATATTCAAGAATGATAGTATCAACGGCAGTTTCCAAGTTAAGCTTGGAGATTTCACCACTGACTTACCACTCCACCTACGCACCCTTTAAACCCAGTGAATCCGGATAACGCTTGCACCCTCCGTATTACCGCGGCTGCTGGCACGGAGTTAGCCGGTGCTTATTCCTCTGGTACCGTCAAACAGATAAGAATATCTGCATTTCTTCCCAGATAAAAGGAGTTTACAACCCAGAGGGCCGTCATCCTCCACGCGGCATGGCTGGTTCAGACTTGCGTCCATTGACCAATATTCCTTACTGCTGCCTCCCGTAGGAGTCGGGCCCGTGTCTCAGTGCCCGTGTGACTGGTCGTGCTCTCACACCAGTTACTGATCGTAGGCTTGGTGGGCTGTTACCCCGCCAACTACCTAATCAGGCGCACGCCCATCTTTAAGCGCCGGAGCTTTAATTATAAAATGATGCCATTTCATAATGTTAAGGGGTATTAATCCAAGTTTCCCTGGGCTATCCCCCACTTAAAGGAAGGTTGCGTACGTGTTCCGCACCCGTTTGCCGGTCGCCACCCAGTATTGCTACCTGTGCTGCCCCACGACTTGCATGTATTAAGCCTGCCGCTAGCGTTCATCCTGAGCCAGGATCAAACTCTCCATTGTAAATGAGTTTTGACCACTAACTTATTTCCTCTCGAAAATTGCGTTGTGATAGTTATTATAATGTCGCTTAAACCTTACCGTAAAATTTTCATTTCACGTACTATTGTTTCCAAACTTTCAAAGATCTTTCAGCTTTTCCTCGCTGCCCATTTTTCGTTGGGGTTGCAAAGGTATGTGCCTTTTATATTTTAACCAAATATTTCTAAACTTATTTCTGAAGTATTTTCAGGTGAGTTTCAAAAATCTATCGAAGAACTTCCTGCTAATAACTCTTTCGTTTTTAGCGGACTGCAAAGATATGGCGAGTAAATTTACTAGCCAAGTTTTTTTGAGTTTATTTTTGTTTTTCTGTGTTCCCTGCCAGCATTTTAACACTTTGTCTCCACCGGTGGAAACCCGGGTTTCAAGCGCCGTTTTGAGCACCATCTCCGTATCAAATAAGCCCCTTTTCTTATCAAATAGGCCCCTTTAAGATTAGACCCTTAAGATAAGACCCTTAAGATAAGATCCTTAAGAGACAATAGAAACGATTCGACAAAGTATCAGATGCGTTTTCAATCCAGGATCTCCTCCCAATTAAACCTGACCTCCTCGAGTATCAATCCATGCCCGGGCACATCGAACCAGGCTTTTGAATTATCCTTTGCAGCCAAAACAGCAATAAGTTCCTGGACAGTGGCCCTTCCCCTTCCCACGCGCAACATAGTCGCCACCAAACCCCGCACCATTCCCCTCAGAAACCTGTTCGCCTCCACATAATATTCGAGTCTGCCATCCTTCATTACCCATTCACTTCTGAGAATCGAGCAATTGAAGGTCTTTACCTGGGTGTTACGTTTTGAAAAACTGCTGAAATCCTGGTGCTGCATTATTACCGCAGCCGCCTCTGCCATCCGGTCCTCATGTAGTGTATATGGATAAAAATAAGCCCGGTCGCGCAGAAACGGATCCTTGCGATTGTAAACACTATACCTGTATGATCTTGAGATGGCATCAAAACGAGAATGTGCCCCGGCTTTTACCGCCTGTATAGAACGTATGCAGATATCGCCCGGTAACAGGGCATTAAGATTGTAGATAATCCTTGGATCAATTGCAGGCTCAAAATCAAAATGGAAAAAATTTTGCCGGGCATGTACCCCTGAATCGGTACGGGAAGAGCCGGTCAACAGGGGCTTTTGCTTTAATACGGTATTAAGGGCATTTTCAACTTCCTCCTGTACTGTATGCGCATTTTCCTGTATCTGGAACCCCGCATAATTTGCCCCGTGATAAGAAACTTCGAGAAAATATCTTGGCATTCATCAAAGATATAGATAAGCGATAAACACAAAATATTACTGGCGGATCATTGCATTAAAACGCTTTATATAATAGTCTTCTTTCATTACACTCACCAGGTTGCGGAATTCGTGGGAGTCTGAAGCAAATGGATAGGCCGTATCAAGGAATTTGTATTTTCCTTCATCATTTAGAAAAAGCTCCGTTAAAGCACGGATCTGCCGCGTGGTGAAACACTTTGTCCTAAAGACCTTTTTAGCCGCAGCAATACGATCATCGGCAGTCACTTCTGCTATCATCTTTACCCTTAGCTTATCCAGGTCGTACTCACTGGCAAAGTTTACGCAATCCGAATTCACCATCACCGGCACTTTTGAAGCCGGCTGAGCCATTCCAATATTTGAGTTTGACCCGGAATCCTTTTTTGAAACAACCGGGTCGGTCAAAGGCCGCGGGTTGGATTGCCAGCGTGGGAAGTTCGAATCTTTTTTGGGAACGCTGGCGGCAGGCGGATCGATGGGTATTATAATCTGGATAGTATCTGTTTTGCCATTGCCGCTCTTATCTGTATAGGAGACCATCAATGTCTTTTCGGTTTTCTTTTCCGCGATCTTTTTGACCTCTGATAGAGAGTTACTGCCAGGGGAGTTACTCTTCAGACCTGCTTTTTGAATGCTGTCTTTCGCATACTTTTCTTTTGCAAGCGCGTCCTTAGCTGCATTTTCCTTATTCAGCACCTCTTTAGCGGCAGCTTCTTTTGCAATTGCATCCTTAGCCGCATTTTCCTTGTCCAGCGCCTCTTTAGCAGCAGCTTCTTTGGCGAGCGCAGCCTTTGCTGCACCGTCTTTATCCGTAATTTCCTTTGCTGCATTTTCTTTCGTAAGTGCTTCCCGGGCCAACGAATCTCTTAAAGAATTGGCCCTGGCTACAGAATCTTTTTCAATTGCGACCCTTGCAGCTCCCAGGGACGCCGCAGCCAGCCTTGAAAGTGAATCTTTAGTTGCTGCTTCTCTTATTAATACATCTTTAGCCTCCGCTTCCTTTAAAGCTGCATCTTTAGCCGCCGCATCTTTTGCAGCCGCATCTTTAGCCGCCGCATCTTTAGCCGCCGCATCTTTTGCAGCCGCATCTTTTGCAACCGCATCTTTTGCAACCGCTTCCTTCACCACCACCTTCTCCAGCGAATCTTTCAAAATAGCCTCTCTGTCTGCGTTCTCTTTTTTTGGGATTGCGGATTGCCCGGTCGCAACAGGATCTTTTCCGGTGACCGCTTCAGATTTCAAAGGCTCCGACGATGAATCTTTTTGTAAAGAACTATTGTTTGCGGCAGTTTCAGCGGACCTGTTTAAACTGTCGGTGGAAGCCTGGTTAGCAGCCTGAGATTTTTGAAAAGCCAGCGAAGAATCTACGTGTTTCACCCTTGAGGAATCAACTAAAGCACTTGCCCTGAGTTTTTCAGGAGTTTTCTTTTCCACCTGGCTTTGAGCATTTGCTGCAGGATCCACCGCCGAAACATCGGAATTAACGGTAGCGGTTTTCACTACCGGATCAGCCACCACTGTCCTGGGCTCACTCACTGCCGGCGGAGTACTTATCACCGAGGTATAAAGCACCGAAGTATCATTAACCACACCGGCCATCATGATTGAAAATGCGTCTGTCTTCTTCACTCCGCCAAGTGGGATGGCAGTGTTCACTACGGTCGCAGCCGGCTGAATCACCTTGTCGTTCTCAAGATCAATCAGGTTCCACCCCTGGTTTGCCTGTTTGAGCTGAAAACTATTATCATTTTTTTTAAGAGATATCTGGAAACGATGCTCAGGAAGATCGGTCTGGGGAAAACCGACAAAAATATCAAGATTGCTGCTATTGAGTTCCGTAATATAAACCTGGCCATTTGAGCTTGAAACATTGATCTTGTTACCAATTTTCACATAAAACGGCTTCTTCTCCGAAGCCTCCAGGAAAACAAGTAAGCTCTGCTGGGCGCACAAAACCACATTGAACAGTACCAGGCCAAGCAAAAATGGAAGTTTCTTCATGCAGGATGCAATTATTGCAAATCTAACTTATTTGTTATCAGGGTTCAACCACTTGTACATTTTTTCACAAATTTTAAGCCTTTGGAAAACTATATTTGCGCCCAACTAAATATTCATCATGAAGAAGTTTTTATTGTATTTGCTGGTTACAGGCTGTTCCTTTGTGGCAGTGGCTCAGGAGGAATCGGAGCAGTCCGATACCAGCTGGAAGAAAATGTACCGTGAAACCGCCACCCGCATCAATGACCTTGTCCATACAAAACTCGATGCAAAATTTGATTATGCAAACTCCCGGTTGAATGGCAAAGTCTGGATTACACTCAAACCACATTTTTATTCAACCGATAGTCTTGAACTGGATGCAAAAGGCATGACTATTCAGAAAGTCGCCCTGGTTAAAGGTTCATCTACCAGTCCGCTAAAGTTCGATTATGATGGCATGATGCTGAATATCCGGTTAAACAAATCATACAAAGCAGACGAAAGTTATACCATCTACATAGAATACGTTGCTAAACCTGATGAGTATACGGGAAAAGGTAGTGCTGCCATTACCGATGCAAAAGGTCTTTACTTCATCAATCCACGCGGCGAAGAAAAAGATAAACCAACCCAGATCTGGACCCAGGGAGAAACCGAAGGAACCTCCGTTTGGTGCCCGACTATAGACAGGCCAAATCAAAAATCTACCCAGGAAACAATAATGACTGTTCCCGAAAAATATGTAACGCTGTCAAATGGTAAACTGGTTTCTCAAAAGAAAAACGCCGATGGCACCCGCACGGATTCCTGGAAAATGGATCTGCCACATGCGCCATATCTTTTTTTTATGGGTGTCGGTGATTTCGCTGTTGTAAAGGATAATTATAAAGGAAAAGAAGTCAGTTACTATGTAGAAAAAGAATATGCACCGGTTGCCAGGAAGATATTTGGTAATACGCCGGAAATGATAGCGTTTTTCTCAAAAGTTTTAGGTGTGGAATATCCTTGGGTGAAATATTCCCAAATGGTCGGCCGCGATTATGTTAGTGGCGCTATGGAAAATACGACCGCTACCCTGCACCAGGAAAGTGCACAACAGGATGCCCGCGAACTCGTGGATGGAAATACCTGGGAAGGAACAATTGCACATGAATTGTTTCACCAGTGGTTCGGAGATCTTGTAACCAGTGAAAGCTGGAGCAACCTGACAGTGAATGAATCATTTGCAAACTATAGCCAGGTACTTTGGAATGAACACAAATACGGTAAAGACGCTGGTGCTGAAGAAAACTTCAACGACATGCAGGGATATTTTCAAAGCATGAGTGATAAAAAAGATCTTGTTCGTTTTTACTATGAAGACAAAGAAGCCATGTTCGACGCCGTTAGTTATAATAAAGGCGGAAGGATCCTGAACATGCTTAGAAATTATGTAGGAGATAGTGCTTTCTACAAATCATTAAACCTTTACCTGACTGCCAATAAGTTTAAAGCGGCTGAGTCGCATAATTTAAGACTTGCATTTGAAGAGGTGACTGGCAAGGATATGAACTGGTTCTGGAACCAATGGTATTTTGGCAGTGGTCACCCGAAGTTGTCTGTTGATTATGTGTATGATGACAATGCAAAAACGGTTAGTGTGATTGTTAAACAAACACAGAGCAGCAATAAATTGTTCCGTTTGCCGGTTGCCATCGATATATACAATGGTACCAATAAAAAACGTCATTCGGTTTGGGTTGAAAACGCGGTTGATACTTTTACTTTCGCATATACATCAAGGCCTGATCTTGTAAATTTTGATGGCGACAAAGTTTTGCTTGCTGAAAAAAAGGATAATAAAACCCTTGACAACTATGTGTATCAGTTTAAAAATGCCGGCACATATATGGACAGAAGGGAAGCAATTGACTTTGCTTCAAAAAACCAGGATAATCCAAAGGCAGTTGAGATTTTGAAATCTTCACTGAAAGATAAATACCATGGTTTAAGAACTTATGCTCTAACAAAACTCGATCTTAAAAAAGAAGCTGTTAAAACAGAAATGGAGCCGTTGATCCTGGCTATTTCCAAATCAGATCCGAAACCCACCACCAAAGCCACTGCAATAGGGCTTCTTGGAAGTTATAGTAACCCTGAATACAAAGAGCTGTTCGTGAAAAACCTTAATGATTCATCTTATACTGTTTCAGGTTTCGCGCTCGAATCACTTACCAAGGTTGATAAGGAAGCTGGTTTAGCCGCTACAAAAAAACTGATAACTACCCCGGCTAAAGGTAAACTCATGGGCACCATGGCAACCGTTCTGATACAAAGCGGGGATGAAGGTAGTTTTGATGCCATTGCAAAATACTTTGACGACCTGCCATTGTCAATGACAAAAATTTCCATGTTGCAGCCAATGAGCGACTACCTCACAAAAATTAAGGATACCGATAAATTAAAAAAAGGTGTTGATCTGATTGTTGAGTTTCGCCAACAAGTCGAAAAATATGGCTATGCTCCGGTAATCGATAACATGCTGAAATCTGTTGCAGCCAAAAAAGAAACCGCCAAAGCCGCCGCCACCGACAAAGCCCCGTTACAAACACAAATCGACTATATTAAGTCGAAAATTGGCGATCAACGTAAATCGTTTTAAAGAAAGTGGTGTTAAGAGAATTATGAATTATGAGTTATGAATTATGAAAACTTTGATATGAGTTTTGAATTATGAATTCTTCGATCGATAACTCTCTCTCTTATTTCGATAATATATTAAGGACATAAAAGCGAAAAGCGGTTTCAACTTTGAAACCGCTTTTTGCTTTTATGACTTAAACGTTTTTTGTCAAACCAAGGTAGAGTCACCATTTAAACCATTTCATAACTCCAAACCTCATATCTAAAGTTTCATAACTCATAACTCATAATTCATATCTCTCTTTACTTACCAACTTCCGCCCGAACCTCCGCCACCGAAGCCGCCGCCACCGAAACCGCCGAAGCCGCCACCACCACCTCCGCCGCCGCCAAATCCACCACCACTGCCACCCCATCCACCGCCACCAGGGAATATAACAGGGAATCCGCCTCTATAACCTCTCCGGCTCATAAATCCACCCCCGCCACCGCGGTTATTTCGAGAGATGATAAAAATAATTATAGCCAGCACCATAAAACCGACAATTCCACCACCCTTGCCTCCTGACTTTCGTTTCCTGTAATTTTCCGGGGCTTTATATTCGCCCGCCGCTGCTCTGAAAACGGCATTTGTGGTCTGATCAAATGCTTCAAAATAATTGTTGTTTTTCAGGTTGGGCACCAGGAATTCTTCGGCAATAGCGTTTGTGGTAATGGCAGGAAGGGCTCCTTCGAGGCCATAACCCGTCGCAATAAAAAAACGACGTTTGCCATTTTCTTCGGTTCCATCACTTACAAGTATTACAACACCATTATCATATTTACCCTGGCCACCAACGCCCCAGTAATGACCAATTTCTGTTGCATATTGATCAGCTTCATACCCACGCATGGTTTTAACGGTAACTATTAAAATCTGGTTTGTTGTTGAATCGTCATAGGCTACCAGTTTCCGCTCCAACTGCCTTTCTTCTTCCGGGGTTAACAGGTCGGCATAATCATTAACGAGCCTGGCAGGATTAGGTTTCGGGGGCAATAGGTTATGCGGCACAACCTGCGCCTGTAATGTGGTCACCGAACTAAACAGTGCAAACATCAACAAGGTGATAAAGCCGGTTACCCTGGAGAAGGAAATATTTTTTGTTAGCTTGAGATCTATCATATTTAATTGCTTATTTCCCAAATACGATATCGTCGGGGAGTTCATTCTTATCTGATTTGCTATCGTAAGGGAAATGTTCATCCAGGGCGTGTCCAATATCCTCGATTACCAGCACCAAGGCATCCATATAATGTTGCTGTTGGAAGTGCATACGCATTTTGGCAATCTCTGCGGTCCAGAATGCCTCTCCCACTTTCTTATGGATCCCTTCGTCACCAAGAATTGCCATCTGGTGATCCTTTACTGCAACATAGATCAACACTGCATTTCGTTCGGCAGTCTGATCTATTTTCAAAGTCCAGAAAACTTCTTTCGCCCTGTCAAGCGGATCAACAAAACGACAACGGCTTTCCATGTAGACCCTGATCTCACCGCTTGTACGCCTTTCAGATTCCTTGATAGCAGCAATGATCTTTTCTTTTTCTGAAGCACTCAGAAATTCAGCTTTTTTGAAGAAAATAGACATAAGCAAGCATTTTCAGAAAGATTCAATTACATATCAAGGTCCACTTCTTTAATACAAACCAGTTGCAATCTGCAACAAAGCAGTTGTATCAATGAGGCGGACCTTAATATGAACTTTATCTGATTATTTAAAGTTGATCCCGCCATTTCAACCAGCTCAAATAAATTTTGCTGGTTTGGGATAGTAAGACCATTTGCTATTTACTGAAATCAACATTTGGCGTTTTCTGCTCTGCTTCTGTTGCTGCAAAATAAGGACGTTCCTTAAAACCTAATACACCTGCATAAAGCACGTTTGGAAACTTTGTGACTGTTGTATTGTAGTTCCGGGCAACTTCATTGAAACGGCTCCTTTCGGTAGCGATCTTGTTTTCTGTACTGGATAGCTCAACCTGGAGGTTTTGAAAGTTTTGAGTAGCCTTAAGCTCTGGATATCTTTCTACAGTTACCAGCAATCTGCTTAAAGCACCACTTACTTCGCCCTGTGCAGCCTGGAATTGTTGCATTTTTTCAGGTGTTATATTACTTGGATCAATAGTAACCTGGGTTGCCTTAGCCCTTGCATTAATCACCTGGGTAAGTGTTTCCTGTTCAAAGTTAGCAGCACCTTTTACAGTGTTTACGAGGTTTCCAATCAGATCGGTACGGCGTTTATACTGATTTTCAACATTACTCCAGGATTCACCTACCTGTTGTTTCTGTGCATTCATGGTATTATAACTACCACAACCGCATCCTCCGAGTAAGAGAACTGCAGCAACAATTATGATAAGCGTGAGGTTTCTTGTCTTCATTTTATGTTTCTTTTTTATTTATAGCTAAAATTAATGTTTTTGCGGTTTTTTAATGTTAATATTTCTACCAGGGATCTTTGTTAAAAACACATCTGAACCTGGAATGAATCAAGTAACATCCCATTCATCACTCACAATCTCAAAACTCTTTCATAATTCATAACTTATAACTCATATTTCTATTGAAGTTTGTCGCATTCAGGAAGCAAATATTACAAGTCTCATTTTTAATCATCTGTAACCCGTATCTGCAACGCGCATCTGTGTAACTGATTTGTTTCAGAGGGAGACGTTTGTCTTCGCTGAATATTGGAATTTGTCTCCATTGATTTTTGAAAACCCAAGCCTTATCTTCAATGCTGACTTGGAATCAAAAAAAAGCAGCCATGATACTTTTTTCGCATCACAGCTGCTGGTTATTTAATATTCAGACAATTATTTTTTGCTGATAGCCGCGATACCTGGCAATTCTTTGCCTTCAAAGTATTCCAGCAAAGCTCCGCCGCCTGTTGAGATATAACTTACCTTATCTGCAAATCCGAATTGATTAACCGCTGAAACAGAATCACCTCCACCAACCAGTGAGTAAGCGCCTTTTTCGGTTGCTTTTGCGATTGCCGTTGCAATTGCCTTTGTACCGGTCTGGAACTTTTCCATTTCGAATACACCCATGGGGCCATTCCAAAGCAGGGTCTTTGACTTACTGATTACATTTGAAAACTGCTCGCTGGCATAAGGACCGATATCAAGCCCCATCCATCCGTCGGGAATCTTATTGCTTGGTGCATGTGATGTTGTAGCATTTGCATCAAATTTGTCGGCTATCACTGAATCGGAAGGCAGATGAATACAAACTCCTTTTGCAACGGCTTTTGCAATCAGTTCCTTTGCTGTTTCGAGGCGATCATCTTCAACTAGCGACTTTCCAACTTCACCCCCGTTAGCCTTGATAAAAGTATAAGCCATACCACCACCGATAATGATATCGGTTGCACGTTCAAGCAAATTTTCAATGATGAGAATTTTGTCTGAAACTTTTGCTCCGCCTATGATTGCGGTGAATGGTTTTTCGGATTTGTGTAAAATCTTCTCAGCGTTTTCAACTTCTGATTCCATTAGCAGGCCAAACATTTTTTTATCAGCGTCGAAGAATTTCGCAATCACAGCTGTTGATGCATGTGCACGATGCGCGGTACCAAAAGCATCATTTATATAAACATCTCCTGATTCACTTAACTTTTTGGCGAAGTTCTCATCACCCTTTTCTTCTTCTTTATAAAAGCGAAGATTTTCCAGCAACAATACTTCACCCGGTTTTAAAGCTTTGGCAGCGGAGGTCGCTTTCTCACCAATACAATCTTCACTAAATAATACTTTAGTTCCCGGTAGTAACTCCTGGAGATGGGGAACCAGGTGTTTTAAAGAGTATTTGTCTGTCGGTCCGTCTTTCGGGCGTCCGAGATGACTCATAAGAATAACGCTTCCGCCCTTCTCAAGTATTTTTTTGATTGTTGGAATCGAGGCGGTCATCCTGGTATCGTCAGTGATCTGGAATTTATCATCCAACGGAACATTAAAATCTACCCGGATCAACGCTTTTTTACCTGAGAAATCGTAATCTGAAAACTTTGGCATATAGAATTTTTAGTGGTGATCAAATTTACAGAAAACAAAAATGTCTGCAGAAAACAAAAATGCCGGAAAGCTTCCGGCATCTTCAATTCAGATTTATTAAGCTTTCGCTGAAGCACAGCAAAAACCGTGCTTCGTTGAAAGGCTTTAAGTTCAGTTATTTTTTATTGATCTGTTGTGCAAAATAGTTCACTGTACGAACCAGTTGGCTAACATAACTCATTTCATTATCGTACCAGCTCACTGTTCTTACGAGTTGAATGTCGCCGGCAGTCTGAACCTTGGTTTGAGTTGCATCAAACAAAGAACCATAAGTGATACCGATAACATCACTGCTAACTATTTCGTCAGTTGTGTAACCAAAACTCTCGTTTGAAGCGGCTTTCATTGCAGCATTGATCTCATCAACAGTTACTTTTTTTCCAAGAACAACTGTTAATTCAGTCAAAGAACCTGTAAGTGTTGGTACCCTTTGTGCAGATCCGTCAAGTTTACCTTTTAGTGAAGGCAGAACCAGGCCGATCGCCTTTGCAGCACCAGTACTGTTTGGAACGATGTTCTGGGCAGCAGCTCTTGCACGGCGAAGATCACCTTTTGGATGTGGAGCATCCTGGGTGTTCTGATCGTTCGTGTAGGCATGCACGGTAGTCATCAGACCGTTTACAATGCCATATTTCTCTTCCAGAACCTGGGCCATTGGTGCAAGACAGTTTGTGGTACAGCTTGCGCAGCTGATGATTTCTTCAGTTCCGTCGAGTATATTATGATTTACGTTGAAAACAATCGTTTTAAGATCTCCTGTTGCTGGTGCAGAGATCACAACACGTTTTGCGCCGGCAGTAAGGTGAGCGGCGGCTTTGTCTTTGTCTGTGAAGAAACCTGTACATTCAAGGACCACATCAACGTCATGTGATTTCCAGGCAATTTCTGCGGGGTTTTTCTGGGCGTAGATTTTTACTTCATCTCCGTTAACTATAATAGAATTTTCGGTTGATTTAACTTCTGCGTCGAAACGACCCTGTGCACTGTCATATTTTAAGAGGTGCGCAAGAACCTTGGGACTGGTAAGATCATTGATTGCTACTACTTCAATTCCTTCCATTTTATATATCTGGCGATAGACTAACCGACCTATACGACCGAAACCATTAATGGCAACTTTTACTGTGCTCATGTTCAATTTGATTTTTAATAGTGGTAAAATGCGCAGCGAAGTTACAATAATGAAATAAATAATCAGTTACCGATTTAGGATCGTTTTTGCTCAAAAGCGTTGGAGATCATATGAATTAAGAAGAAAATCGCATATTTAGCGTTGATTGACAGCCATTCAGGTTCCCAAAAAGATTCTTGGCGATAATAGCAAAAAATTTTGGCTGGAAAACGAACAGCTACTATCTTTGCCGTCCCAAAATTAGCCGCGTTGGTCAATCGGTTAAGACGCATCCCTTTCACGGATGAATGAGGGGTTCGATTCCCCTACGCGGTACATAGTTTAAATTTTGAATCCCTGCAATTTTAGAATTTGCAGGGATTTTTCGTTTAGTGAGTAACGAATAGGTAACAAAAGATGCGTAATTACTTCTTTGAATTTTTGAAAGTTATGTGGCGACCCCTGCTAACTTGTAGTGGTCAAGTGTTTCACATTTATTATATGCGACTGGTTGACAAACAGCTACATGAACAATATTCAATAAGTACGTAACTTGTCGCACATTTAGAGAATAAAACCGAGATATGAAATTCATCAAACAGGTGTCATGGTGGAAGTTTTTATGCATCCTCCTCCTTCTGATTACCATAATCCTGGGCCTGTTTATACCCGTACCTGCAAGGCCGATCCTAAATGAGACAATCCGAAACTACTTCTTTCATGTTCCGATGTGGGTCGTCATGATGACTTTTTTTATTATCTCTCTCGTCAATTCAATTTTATTGCTTCGGAGTCAGAAAATTATATATGATTTGAGGGCCACTGTGTATGCAAAGGCGGGGTTGTTCTTCGGAGTTGCCGGATTGACTACAGGTATGTTATGGGCAAACTTCACATGGGGTAAATTTTGGAGCAACGATCCTAAACAGATAGGTACGGTTATCAGCTTGCTAGTATACTGTGCCTACTTTATTCTTCGTGATTCTGTGCCAGATTTTGATAAGCGATCAAAGATTGCTGCTGTATACAATGTGTTTGCCTTCTCCATTCTGATTCCGGCCGTAGTAATCATGCCAAGAATGGTTGATAGTCTTCATCCCGGAGGTAAAGGTAATCCACTGATCAATCCTAAAGATGTAGACTTGCGAATGTTCATCATCTTATGGACAGTTGCGGTTCCTGGGTGGTTATTACTTGGTTTCTGGATTAGTAATGTTCAAATTCGCATAGAGAAAATCAAAGACAAATTTAGCTTATGAAAAAGATGCTGTATATGTTGCTGCCCATACTGTTGATTTCTTTAATTTCTGTAGGTCAGACCTTAGATAAGGTTGAAATTAAGATGGCGGACGCGTTCAGGGAAAATGGTAAGATATACGTAGTTGCAGGTGTTGTGATTATCATCCTTTCTTTAACAATCATCTACTTATTTCTGATAGAAAAGAAACTCTCTAAGATCGAAAGGCAGTTGAAGCAGTAAGTTTACTCAATAAAACATATCATTTGGTATTCGCAAAAGCGGCCGGCCAGCAGCTTAAAAATTGCCACATGAACCTCACCCGCTTTCACCAATACTTTGATTTGTGCGCCAGCTTGGATAAAACCCGCTCATAACATAGAAATGATCAGGAATAGTATTTTCGGGAACAAAACGAAAACTACCAGCTCAATCGCATTTTCATCAGGAATGTTCCTGTTTAATTGAGATGTGTTTCTGCCAATTGAATTTTAGGTAGTCCGATGGATTTTTCTACATCAACTTCATAGCAGAAGTTTTTCGCAAACTGTCCGGCAGCCTTATCAAGAAACTGTTGAACTTCCTGGGCACTGTCTCCTTCCCAAAGACAGGTACCTGTTTTCCCATCTTTTGAAGGATAAATTCCATGTATTTTTAAATTACCGGGAAGATTTTTTGTTACTTCCTTAGCGCCGGTCCAGAAATTCTCAGGGTCGTTGATGTTGTGATGTGCAATGACTAATATAATTTTAAAATTTAAGGTTAAAAAATAAGTCGTCTAACACAGATCAGAATAAGAGAAAAGTCTTCAAAACAATGGCATTATTTGAAAAAGGGAGAGTATGAAAATATACATTAAAACGAACGAATTACCAAATCAACTTTTTGTGTTTCTGTCAATCGAAGAATAGAATAAGAAAGTCTCGACTAACAAATAAAAACGTTGTCAGCTTACAACCAGGCAGCATCTTGCATATTTCAATCCCGCCCAAAAATAAAAGTGTCACTTTGGATCGCCATATAAACGATAAGGATTATTAACCCTATCGTCACCGCTGCCGATATCAAGAAAATTGACAAGAAGTATACCCATTTATACCAGGCTTTTTTCAGAAATTTTTCTCCTGACAGCTGTTGTATGGCTCTCCGAATTAAAGGGACGAAAAAATACATAAAGCCCGCAACAAACAACAACACGACAAAAAAGGCGGGAAGACCGGTCATTCAATTTTTCTTCACAAACGCAGACAACAATGTCTTATTGCGAAAGATATCTCTATCCCTGTCATTAAGTATAGTCTACAAGCAGATAGCATTAGGTATACATCTATAACTTTATTTCTTCAGCTATAACTTTATTTCTTCAACGCTGTTACCTCAAAAGCCAGCAAAACATTACCCGGCGTCTGACCGAACATTCCATATCCCGAGTTCACGAATATCATACCATCCGCTGCAACTGGTGCCGGGCCATCGATCGAACCACCTTTGCCTTTGATGCCATTGACGGTTTCAAATGGCTTTGCAGTATCAAACTCCCAAAGTATAGCCCCATCAGTAGTTGAATAAGCCCTTAGTTGACCATCTAATGAACCGGCAAACACTATCCCAGGTATAACCAGCGGCGCTGCAGAATTGCCATTAAGACAAACTTTATTGGGAGGACATATTGGTGAACGCGCACTCCAAACAGTATCACCTGTTTTAATGTTTAATGCATAAACGCCAGGAGCAGCCTGAACATCGTTGTTGGTTTTATCAAGCGCAATCGGGTTATCTGCATTACAAGCATAAACATTTGTACCATCTGTTGCGATTCCCCAATGGATGCCGCCTAATTTTCCACCCTTTCCTACTCTTGATTTCCAGATTAATTTACCTGCTGGTGTAAGTGCATAAACGACACCGGACTTTTGCCCGGCCAGTAGTATATCTTTCCCATCTGGTCCTTTAATTATAATGGGTGCCACACCAAAATCCAGGTCTGGGCCATCCGAGCTCGGGCAATTCAGGAAAACGGGGCACCCAAGATTATATGCATCATTGCCGGTAGCCTGGAAATTCCAGACCAGCTTTCCAGTCTCCATGTTTATAGCCTGCAGTGCGTCGCTGGTATTTGTTGCAGGATCAGAATAGTTTTGACCGGTACCTATATAAAGCAAACCACGTTTTGCATCCACGGTCGGACTGCACCATACCGGTGCACCGGATGGACCATAAAAAGGTTTGCCATTTTTCTTTTTTACCGTTTCTGCAGCTTTTGGAAGAATACGGTAAGTCCAGATTATTTTACCCGTCTCTGCATTCAAAGCAACAACTCCCCCTGATGACGAACAACACGCATAATTATTAAGTCCTGCAGAAGCGATCTCTGCAGACACAATTGGAACAAATACTTTTCCATTATAAGTAACAACCGATCCTGTATTCTGTGAATAAGACTCAAAACCAGCCCTGGTGTTCCATCTGAGTTTGCCTGTCTTTACATCGATTGCATATACGTTGCTGCTATAATCAGCGAAGATGGCAGTGATATTGTCTTTGGATTTCACGATATTAATTGCTCCACGTATTGCAGCTACTCCTGTAAACTCCCAGCCGATTTTACCGGTGTTTTTGTTAATCGCATATACCTGTCCATATTGAGAGCCGATGATCAGCCAGTCCCCGGCGATAGCAGGTTTACTCCTCGTGATCGTACCTTCAGGAAAAGCAAATGCCCATTTCAATTTTAAGGTCTTTACATTTTTTGTTGATATTCCTGCCTGAGCAGTCGTTCTGAAACCAGTACCTTCCAGGTTGTTACCCCAACCCGAATGATCAGACTTCCCTGAAATTGTGCCGGCTGAAAATGTCGTGTAAGCATCTTTACTCATTTCAGAAGTTTTCAACGTAGTTCTTGTGATCCATTCTGCCACCTTTTTGCGTTCTTCATCGCTTAAGACGGCACCCTGCTGACGCATTTTACCAGTGTTTAGTGAAGCATATATAGAACGGGTTGTCATAGTGGAAAGTACACCCAGACCCGGCGCAAGTGATGCTACAGAATCTTTATGGCAGCTTGAACAATGCAAAGAAAAAACTTTGATACCGGTGGAATCAGCTACCGGCATATCAACATTGAAACTATTGCGGATATGTTTTGATGCCCGCGATCCGGACGATTCGGGTGATTCCGCCCTATGGGTTCCCGGCATGTTAAAAGAAGACAACATTGCGATTGCAAAGAAAATTCCTGCTACCATAAGAATCTTTGTCATAGCTATAAATTAATAGAATGAAGAAAGAGTTTGTTTAAAGGTTATGTTGTTTTCATGGGGTTGAGATTGTTGGTTTTATTTTAATCCCGCGTTTTCATTCATGATTCTTTTTACTGCCATAGCCTTTTGTTCCCTGCTGATCGGAATTAATTCGCCGGCAATCTCAACGTAGTTTCCTTTAATCCGGCCGACCTTATTCAACGCAATCGTGAAAGAGCGATGAATTCTTAGAAATTTATCAGCAGGCAATGCTTCGGTGATGGCTGTTAATGACTGGTAGGATATCCATTCGTTTTCTTTTGCTTTCAGCCTCACATAATCTTTCACACTCTCTACAAAAAGAATATCATCTACCAGGATCTTTATATGGCTCTTGTCGACTTTAAGAAACAGGAAGTCTTCTTTTTTTGATGACTCACCGGCGCCTGTCGCCTTTAGCGTTTTTACTGCACGCTCAAAACCTTTCATAAAACGTGCAAAAGAAATCGGCTTTAACAGGAAGTCTACCACCTCAAAATCAAAACCTTCAACAGCATAATCGCGGTATGCTGTTGTAATTATGATCGCCGGTGGATTCGCCAGGCTTTTCAGAAAATCAAGTCCGGTAAGCAAAGGCATTTCTATATCAAGAAAGATGATATCAAAACTGGCATCTCTCATCAGCTTCAAAGCTTCAATGGCATTTTCACACCTGGTAGCTTCTATGTTTTCCAGCCTGGCCAGGTAATTCTCTATAATGTCAATTGCCAGCGGCTCATCGTCAATAACCAGGCACCGGAGATTGTTCATATTCGGATTGTTAATAGGTTACTCGATGTTGTCTTCCCTTCGATGTTTGTTATTTGTAGTAAACTCAAGGTTTTTGTTACAAATACAAGTTGTTTACCTATACCGGTAATCTCAGGATAGCAGTGTATTTTCCAGCCTCCGCTATCGTATCAAGTTTATATTTGTCGCCATATAATAATTCTAACCTGCGTTTTACATTTTTGAGACCAATGCCACCGGAGGATGGCGCGTCTGAAACACTTACCGGGTTCTCAATTCTGAAACTAATAAAACCACTTTCAATTTTAAGACAAGCCTTGATTTCCGTTTTGCCAATATTGTTTCGGACCCCATGCTTGAAACTGTTTTCAACGAACAGGATCAGCAAAAGCGGCGGAATTCTTAGTCCGGCAGGATCACCGCACACTTCAAATTCAATAACAAGCCGGTTTCCGAATCGAAGTTTTTCAAGGTCAATATAATTTCTTAAATAGTTTATTTCTTCTGCAAGACCAACTGTGGGCGTATTTGATTCATACAACATATAACTCATCAGTTCCGAAAGTTTCAGCACAACTTCTGGTGCCTTGTCCGACTTCTGTAATGTAAGCGAGTATAAATTATTAAGAGTATTAAAGAAAAAATGTGGCTGAATCTGTGATTTCAGGAAATTCAATTCCGTTTCCAGGAACTGCTTTTCCTTGTCTTTTATCATCTGCCGTCCAAGCAACCAATCCTTTGTTATTTTGATAGATGTGGTTAATCCTATCAGATAAAACCGCTCGGCAATCGTAGCCAGGGCACTTGCAAAGCTGAAAGGCAAAGCTGCAAAAATCTCGTAACCTGCATTTGCGTAGATACTCCTACCAGTAATATTTAGTGCTGCAGTAATCACCATAATCAATAACAACAGCAAACCATAGGAAAAATACCTGCCTGTTGCCAGGTATTTCGGTATTAGTATATAGAAATTGACATATACCATCACCAGGTCGAATAAAATAAAAGGTAAGCTCTGAATGTAAAACCATCCATCTGTTACCCCGTATAATCCATACACGATTACAACGAAATAACCCACAAAATATATCAGCCAGAAAGCGGTGTGATAGACCACTTTTCGTTTAAAAACACTGATTACCTGGTTGTCGGGCATATGGCTAAGCGAACTGGTTTGAATTTGTCAAATCATGATACCACTCAAGCCTGGTTTGTCAAATCATGATACCACTCAAATCTGGTTTGTCAAATCGTGATACTGCTCAAGTCTGGCTAAATCAAAAATAAATATAATGTTCTGAGTAAAACTGTTTAGCCGTGATCTGTTGTCTTTACACGACGAACTGCACAAATCAGCTTGCTGGCAACAAAACAACACCGACAATTTCATTGTTGCGGGTTTGAAAATTATCTATATTTAGCGCCATGAGATATGCACTTCTCTTATTGTGTCTATTGTGCATGGCAGGTGTTTCAAAAGGAGTGGCACAACAGGCAAATTACCAGTTTTCAAGGATTGACATCAGGAAGGGCCTTTCCCATAACCAGGTGAACGCCATACTTAAAGACAGTAAGGGGTTTATGTGGTTCGGCACTATGTCTGGCCTTAACCGTTACGATGGCTATGAGTTCCGGGTTTTCAGGAATGAGGCCGGGAAAGAAAACACGATCAGCGATAACTATATAGAAAAAATCATCGAGGGGCCGGATGACAATATCTGGATACTCACCCGCAACGGCATCAATGTTCTCGACCCGCGCACAGAAAAGTTTAATCTCAATGCAACCGAAGCGGTTTATAAATACAAGTTGCCAGACGGAAATATCGCTGACATTTTTCGGGAAAAATCAGGCGCATTCTGGTTCTTGCATGTAAACAAAGGACTGATAAGATATGATCCGGGTACAAAAGGCACGAGGCTACTTGTTAACGAAGCCGGGGACACGAGCAGTATCTGTTCAAATGAAGTGAGTTTCATTACCCAGGACGCTGATAATTACTTGTGGTTGATCCATAGGAACGGGATAATTGAAAAGCTTAACAAAGACGCTACAAGAGTGATTTATCGCAGCCACCAGGTAAGTGATGTTAATAACAATCAGCTTAAGTCATATACATTGTTTGCAGACGCCGGGAATGACTTATGGATCTTTTCCGCCAACGATGGTAATGGTATACTTTTTATCGACCAGCCATCCGGCCGGCTTTCACGTTTTGGTACCAATAATGCAACAACCAGGTTGAACACAGATATTGTAAGAGGCGTGCTGCAGGACAATAATGGCCTTATTTGGATAGCAACAGATCATGGTGGCGTTAATGTAATTGATAAGAAAGATTTTTCAGTAAGATATATATTGAATACCGATGATGAAAAATCGATCAGCCAGAATACGATCAATAGTATGTATAAGGACCGCTCCGGCATCATTTGGATTGGAACCTATAAAAAAGGGATCAGCTTTTATCATGAAAATATTATCCGTTTTCCGCTGGTCAAAAACAGTTTCCGAAATCCCAATTCATTGCCTTATGATGATGTCAACTGTTTTTCGGAAGATAAATCCGGCAATCTCTGGATTGGTTCAAACGGGGGTGGGCTTTTTTATTTAAACCGGCAGACCAATACTTACCGGAAATTTGTGCATGATCCATCCAACCCCCATAGTCTTGCAAATGATGTGATAGTAAATCTTTTTCTTGATAAGAGTAATAAGCTTTGGGTGGGTACTTACTATGGAGGACTAGACTACTATGATGGAACAAAGTTTATTCATTACAAAAATGATCCCGCAAACACTAACAGCATTGCTGATAACCGCATCTATAGTATCCTTGAGGATAGCCGCGATAACATTTGGATCGGTACACTTGGAGGAGGACTCGACCTTCTTGATTTCAAGACCGGTCATTTCTCACATTACCGCAACGGCGAAACAAACTCCGTTCAGTCCCAATACATCTCCTCCCTTCTTGAAGACGCCGCCGGAAATATCTGGATAGGAACTGCTCATGGCATAGATATACTGGAAAGAAATTCCGGCAGGTTTGTGCATTACGGCAGCAATAATAATGACGCGAAAGCACTGAGTAATAATAATATCAGCAACATCTTCGAAGACAGTCGCGGGTGGATCTGGATTGGCACCAGGGAGGGACTTAACCTATTCCGTCCCGCCAGCAAAGACTTTCAGCAGTTCACACCCTATGACGGTTTGCCTGACAACACGATCCAGGGCATACTTGAGGATGATCAACGAAATGTATGGGTCAGCACTGCAAATGGCATCTCGATGATCACTATCAGTGAAAGAAATGGTACAAGTCCGGCAATGTCATTCAAGAACTATGATGAACTCGATGGACTGCAGGGAAAACTCTTTAACGTTAATGCTCACCTGAAAACAAGCCGTGGAGAATTACTTTTTGGTGGAGGTGATGGCTTTAACATCATCAACCCAAAAACCATAAGGCACGATTCAACAAAACCTCCCGTTGTAATTACAGACTTCCAGTTATTCAACCGAAGTGTCGCGGTCAATGAAAATATCGATGGAAAAACCATACTCCGAAATGCGATATCTGAGACCAATGAAATCACTCTTCCTTACAGTAGTAATTTTTTCTCACTCGAATTTGCCGCGCTAAATTTTTTCCATCCCGAAAAGAATCAATACCGGTATAAACTGGAAGGACTAAATAATGAATGGCTTCTCGCCGATGCAGCCGTTCGGAAAGCAACATTTACAAATCTCGATCCGGGCAATTATGTGTTCCGGGTCCAGGCTTCAAACGATGATGGCTTATGGCACGACGAGGGAAAATCATTGATAATAAAGATCCTGCCGCCTTTTTGGAAAACTCCGCTTGCATTTGTGCTTTACACAATGATAATTATCGCAGCCTTATTGCTTGCGCGAACACTGCTTCTTGAACGTGAACGCATGAAGTTCAGTATCGAGCACGAGAGGCAGGAAGCGCAACGCATGCATTATCTTGATATGATGAAGATCCGCTTCTTCACCAATATAAGTCATGAATTTCGCACCCCACTAACCCTGATCCTGAGCCCGCTTCAGAAGTTGATCAAAACGACCCGCGACCCGGATAAGCAACACCTGGTAATGATTTATCGTAATGCAAAACGATTACTGAACCTGGTGAACCAGTTGCTCGATTTCAGGAGGCTGGAGCTTGAAGAGATAAATCTCAGTCCTGCGAGGGGAGAAATTATCAGTTTTATCAAAGACATCTCTTACTCATTTTCTGATCTTTCAGAAAAGAAAAATATCCACTTTCATTTTTCAAGTTCAATCGAAAGCCTTGATACATGGGTTGATCATGACAAGCTCGAAAAGGTGATGTTCAATCTCCTTTCAAATGCGTTCAAATTTACACCGGAAAATGGCGAGGTAGAGGTCGAACTGAATATCCGGCCGCAGGCAGGTAACGATGAAATTGTATTGCTTGACATAAAGGTCCGTGATACAGGCATTGGAATTCCCGCAGAAAAACAGGAAAAGATCTTTGAACGCTTTTTTCAGCATGAACTACCCGAAACCATGATGAACCAGGGCAGTGGTATTGGGCTGGCTATCACCCATGAATTCGTAAAGTTGCATCAAGGGACCATCACCGTCGAAAGTGAACCGGATCAGGGAAGCACTTTTACTGTGACACTCCCTGTAAGGAAATTAGTGCCCGCTGGCGATCTGCTGAACGGACACGGTGAGGGCACACCCGAACCGGATTCCATGTCTTCCATTGAATTCTCTACTGAGAATATTCCCCTTCCTATCCGGGACGACCAGGTTTCAGTTAAAACTGTTCGCGAACGGTCATCCACAAAAGCAAAAATACTCCTGGTGGAAGACAATGAAGACTTCCGTTTTTATCTGAAGGATAATCTCCGCCAACATTACCAGATAGTTGAAGCAGCCAATGGAAAAGAAGGCTGGAAACAGCTACTTGCCTCAGTGCCGGACCTCGTTGTGACTGATATTGCTATGCCCGTCATGGATGGCATAGAGTTATGCCGGAAAATCCGCCAGGATCCCCGAACAGAACATCTGCCGGTGATCCTGCTTACTGCCCGGTCGGCGGAGGAACAGCAACTGGAAGGTCTTGAAACAGGTGCCAACGATTTTATCACCAAGCCCTTTAATTTCGAATTGTTGCAATCCCGGATCAAAAACCTGATTCATCAGAAACAAACCCTGCAGAAAGTATATGAAAAGCAAATTCCTATTACTGCCAGCGATATTATTGTATCCAATGCAGACGAAAAAACGGTTAAGATTGCTTTGTCGATAGTAGAAAAAAATATTTCCAACCCCGATTTTTCCGTAGAGGATCTGAGCAGGGAATTGTACATGAGCCGGGTGGGTCTTTACAAAAAACTGGTTTCTCTGACGGGTAAAACGCCCATAGAATTTATTCGCACGGTGCGCCTTAAGCGCGCGGCGCAGTTGCTTGACAAAACTAAACTCAACATCTCAGAGATCGCTTACGAGGTTGGTTTCAATAATCCGAAATACTTCAGCAAGTATTTCAAGGCGCAGTTTGGTATGCTTCCCTCCCAATACCAGGCGCAAAAAAAGTCAGATGAATCGAGCGGGTAATCATTCAATACCCCTAAAATCGGTTTATTTCCCGGCTGCAACATTTTATACCCTTCTTATTACGATTGTATCCCCTTCCGGATGCAATGTCCCTGTTAGATTTGTCGCCATCGAAAACAACGGCATGTCAAAAAATCTAAAGCGGACCAGTAAGGTCTATCTCCTCCTGGAGATCATTTTGTATTTCATTATAGCGGTCATGCTTATAATCATCATAAACATTTGAAAAGCCAGGTGAGATGAAGGATTGTGGACCGTGTAATATATCGGTTAACATTTGATACCCTCCAAATTATCAAACCTTACCCTCGTGTTAACATTAACGCACCTAATCAAAAACAATACAGGCGGGTTACAGGGCGGGATCTTCTATAGATTTGAAAGAACGAACTAATTGCCATTATGAAGAAAAGATCTTCACTTTTTCTACTGCCCCTATTCCTGGTTTTTGCCTGGCTGCCGCTTTCCGCCGCGGGTCAGCAAAATGTTGTTACCAACACTGAAGACGGGATTGTGGTCCACATGAAAAATCCTGGAGAGAATAAAACCAGGATTGTAAAACTCCAGGTAATTTCTGACAAGATTATCCACGTAACAGCATCTGCGGTTGATAGTTTTGTATCAGTTCCTTCACTCATGACTGTTTTACCCGGAAAGCCGGCAATTAAATGGACAATAAAGGAAAGTTCTGAATCGGTGACCCTCACCACACCAGCCCTAAACACGACTGTACAATTGGAAAATGGGGAAGTCAGCTTCACAGGTAAGGAAGGCAGGCTGTTGCTGAAAGAAAAAAATGATGGCCGTCTTTTTAAACCGTGGGTGTTGGAAGGTGGTACGACCTACCAGTTGCAGCAAAGATTTGAATCACCCGAAGACGAAGGTCTTTACGGCCTGGGCCAACATCAGTCAGGGGTGATGAATTACAAGAACCGTCAGGTTGACCTCACCCAGAACAATACAGAAGTAGCCATTCCCTTCCTTCTTTCCAGCAAAAACTATGGATTGCTTTGGGATAATTATTCAATCACAAAAGTGGGTGACAGCAGGGAGTACAAACAACTGAATTCATTAAAATTGTTCTCACTGAAAGATGAACAAGGATGGCTTACTGCTACCTATTCAAACAAAAACGACAGGTCACAGGTATTCATCGAGCGACCCGAGTCTTTTATTAACTACGAATTCATTCCACTATTAAAACAACTTCCGGCAGGGCTCGACCTGGGAAAAACAATCGTAACCTGGCAGGGTTCAATTGTTTCGGGCATAAACGGGCTACATTACCTGAACATTAAATACGCTGGCTATACCAAAGTGTGGATTGATGGAAAATTGTTGATGGATCGTTGGCGCCAGTCCTGGAATCCTGGCACGGTTGAGTTGCCTGTGCAAATGGAAGCAGGAAGGAAACATGCTATCAAAATTGAGTGGGATGGCGACGGAGGCGAATCTTATATCGCTGTCAAATGGCTCGGCCCTTTGAATGCTGAACAGAAAAAGGAATATGCATTTAAATCTGAGTCGGGAAGCCAGGTAAATTATTATTTCATTCATGGTGAAAACGCCGATGAAGTAATTGCTGGTTATCGCAGGTTAACCGGCGAAGCTCCTATCATGCCAAAATGGGCCATGGGCTTTTGGCAAAGTCGCGAGCGTTACAAAACACAACAGGAACTGGTGGATGTAGTGGCAGAATTCCGCAAACGGAAAATACCGCTCGACAATATTGTGCTCGACTGGTCGTATTGGGAAGAAGATAAATGGGGCAGCCAGGATTTTGATGTTAAACGTTTTCCGGATGCTGCCGGAATGATAAAAACACTCCACGAAAAATACAATACACAGTTCATGATTTCGGTGTGGCCGAAATTTTACGAAGGCATCGATTCTTATAAAACTTTTGATTCCAATGGTTGGTTATTCAAACGTAATATCGCAAACCGTCAACGCGACTGGATCGCAAAAGGATATGTTTCTACTTTTTATGATGCTTTTAACCCGGATGCACGTAAGGCCTTCTGGAGCCTTGTAAATAACAAGCTTTATACAAAAGGAGTTGATGCATGGTGGATGGACGCAACAGAACCAGACATCTATTCAAATTCAAGCGTAGAGGATCGGAAGCTACTCATGACACCGACGGCAATAGGTTCATCGACCACCTATTTCAACGCTTTCCCGTTGCAAAATGCCAGGGGGATTTATGAAGGACAACGTGCTGCTAACCCGGATAAAAGGGTATTTATTCTTACCCGTTCAGCTTATGCCGGCATGCAACGTTATGCAGCTGCAACCTGGAGTGGTGATATTGCTTCCCGTTGGCACGATTTCAAGGACCAGATTCCAGCGGGCTTAAACTTCTCTATGTCGGGCCTTCCTTACTGGACCATGGATATCGGCGGATTTGCTGTTGAACGCCGCAATGAAAATGCAAAGGGTGAAGAACTGGAAGAATGGCGCGAAATGAATGCAAGATGGTTTCAGTATGGCGCCTTCTGCCCCATCTTCCGTTCCCACGGACAGTTTCCTTTCCGCGAGATCTTCAATATTGCACCTGAAGAACATCCGGCATACAAAACAATGTTGTATTATAACAAGCTGCGTTATCGCCTCATGCCTTATATCTATACACTTGCCGGCCGTGCCTATCATGAACAATATACTATCATGCGCGGCCTGATCATGGACTTCGGCAGCGACGCAAATGTGCAAAATATTACGGACCAATATATGTTCGGTGATGCATTCCTGGTGAACCCGGTTACGGATTATAAGGCCACCACAAGAAAAATCTATCTGCCGGCAGGAACCGGCTGGTTCAACTTTTATGACGGGACCTATCTCGAAGGGGGGGCAGCCATTGAAGCTACAGCGCCACTTGAACAAATGCCGCTTTATGTGAAGGCCGGCAGCATCGTTCCCGTTGGGCCGGAACTTCAGTATACTGCTGAAAAACCAGCAGACTTAATTACGTTGTTCATTTACGGAGGTAAAGATGCCAGGTATAACCTGTACGAAGACGAAAACACCAATTACAATTACGAACTAGGTAAATTTTCGGTTATACCTATCAGTTATAGTGATGCGAACGGTACTGTGACCATTGATGGCCGTAAAGGAAGCTTCACCGGGATGCTTAAGAACAGGACCTTCAATATTGTACTGGTAGCAAAAAACAAACCGGTAGCATTTAACCCTGACCTGAAAACTCCTTTAAGTATAAAGTATTCAGGAAGCAAAGTCATTATCCATGTAAAAAAATAAATCTCAAACAATAATAGCTGCTATATGAAACGATCCCCCAGTTGTAGAGCCAGGACAATCAGATCCTGGATGTTTATCTTATCTATTTTACTCGTAACGCAACTTGCTGCACAAACAAGACAGGTAACCGGCATTGTTAGTTCGAGAACTTCATCCGAACGAATTCCCGATGCCACGGTCACCGTTAAAGGCACAACCCGCGTTGCCAAGACAGACGAAAAGGGCCAGTTCACTATCAGTGCTGCGCCTTCGGAATTGCTGGTCATTACTTCTGTTGGTTTTGCCCAGCAGGAATTAAAGGTTGGTAACTCGGGTAGTCTTTCAGTAAGGATGGCTGATCAATACAACGATCTTGAAGATGTTGTTGTGATAGGTTATGGCCGGATGAAAAAAACAGACCTAAGCAGTTCCCAGGTTACAGTCTCTGCTGAAGACATTCAAAAAACAGTAAACACTACATTGGAGCAGGCATTGCAGGGCCGTGCGGCGAACGTGTATGTATCTGCCAACAGCGGTCAGCCGGGATCCCCGATCTCTGTAAACATCAGGGGAATAAATTCCATCTCAGGAAGTACACAGCCTTTGTATGTAATCGATGGAGTGCAGATCATGCCTGATAATGGTTCAAATGGATCTAATATACTGGCAACACTCAACCCGGATGATATCGAAACCATGAACATCCTGCAGGGTCCATCAGCTACAGCAATCTATGGTTCCCGTGCATCAAATGGTGTAATCATGATCACTACTAAAAAAGGTCGTTCGGGAAAATCAAGATTCTCCTATAACACTTTTTATACTTTACAGGACCGGCCTGAATATATTCCTACTATGAACCTGCAGGAGTATGCCATCTTTATGAACGAGGTTTCAAAAAATGGCGGGACAATTGCGAATCCGGCCTTTGGTGATCCTTCCATATTGGGTGAAGGTTCAAACTGGCAGAAAGAGTTGCTCACCACTGCGGGTATGTCTAAACATCAGCTTTCTGTTAGCGGTGGTAGTGATAAAACAACCTATTATCTTTCGGGTGAATATATGAACCAGGATGGAATCGCAATTGGTTCAGGTTTTGAAAGATATTCTATGAGGCTCAACCTTGAAACACAACCACGTACCTGGTTCAAACTTGGAACCAATATCAATGCAAGCGGTACCAAGGAAAGCCTGACAATCACAAACGATGACATATTAAACATCGCTATTACACAGGCACCATCGGTTCCTGTAAAAAATCCTGATGGCAGTTGGGGTGGTCCTGATCAGACACAGTTCCGCCAGACAAATCCCATCGCGCTGGCAAGCATCAATGAAAATACAGTTAAGAGAAGGAGCCTTATTGGAAACGCATACGGCGAAATCAATATATTGAAAGGGCTTGTTTTCCGTACGGAGTTTAATGGAAGTATTGGCTTTTCAAATGGCTATCGTTTCAATCCCGCTTATACCTTTGGCAATTTTGTAAACAATACAAGTTTTGCCGTTCGTTCAAGTGATAACAATACCTGGTGGGGTCTTACTCAGTTGCTCCGATACAACACAAAGATCGGCAAACATGATATCGGTTTAATGGCGAGCCATGAATCACAGGAAAGTAACTACGAAGGCGTATGGGCCGAAACACGTGATTTTCTGAATAACGATATCACTGATCTTCCGGGTGGAGCCACCGTGGTAAATCCACCGACAAGCTTTCGGGGCTCAAGCGCGCTCGAATCATATTTCGGTCGCTTAAACTATATGTATAATGACAAGTACATTCTGCAGGCAACGCTTCGTGCGGATGGTTCATCGAACTTCGGACCAAACAATCGCTGGGGATATTTTCCGTCCGTGTCAGCAGCCTGGAAGGCATCAGAAGAATCTTTCCTTAAAGACATATTTGGCAATGGGGATCTTAAGATCCGCGCTGAAGTGGGTATAGTTGGGAACCAGAACACCACTCAGTCTTTTTACGCAAATCTTACCAAGGTGCCTACACCCTGGGGTAATGGATACCTGGCTGCAAACTTCTCCAACCCGGATCTTACCTGGGAGGAAACAAAAGCGCTGAATCTTGGATTCGATCTGCACCTCTTTCGCAGTCGCCTTGAAATCATCGGTGATGTTTATATAAAGAAAACCGATGGTTTGCTAACTCTAAATGAATTGCCTTATTATTCTGGTGGTAATAATTCTTACTCGCCCGGTTATATCCAGTTTCCTGCTGTGAATATCGGCGCTATGCAAAACACAGGGTTTGGTATCACCATCAATACGGTGAATATAGAAAAGCCATTCAGCTGGAGAACAGGTCTGAACTTTTCAATGGACAGGAACAAAATCACCGAATTATATCGCAGCACGCCGATCAACCGCGAAGCCTGGTTCATGACCAGCTTCCTGTCAAGATCAGCAGTAGACCATCCAGCCTGGCAGTTCTACGGTTACCAGGCAGAGGGACTGTTTCAAAGTATCGACGAAGTGAAAGGACATGCTGTTCAAACTGCAGGCAGTGATACTGTAGTGGCCAATCCAAACACCGGCAGCTGGGTGGGTGATGTCAAGTTCAAAGATGTAAATGGTGATGGCAAGATCACCCAGGATGATATGACTGTTATTGGTAATCCATGGCCAAAATTCAATTACGGTTTTTCAAATACGTTCAACTTCAAAAATTTTGAACTGCTTGTTTTCATCAATGGTGTATACGGCAATGATATTTTCAACTATGCAAGGTTCCGCAATGAAAATCCTAACGGATCAGGTGTTGGAAATGGAATGCTGAAAGGTGCTTTTGATTTCGCGAGAGTCAGCAGTACTGATCCAACCAGCAAGGATGCATATGTCTTAAACCCGGGTGGAAGAATACAACGTATAACCAGTAATGGCGCAAATGACAATGGCAAAGCAACACAATGGTATGTTGAAGACGGATCATATCTGCGTATCAAAAATGTTCAGCTTTCTTATAACATTCCTGCCAAATTGGTTCAGCGGATTTCGCTCGAAGGTGTGCGCATATCAGCAGGAGTTCAAAACCTGTTCACGTTTACGAATTATTCAGGCTATGATCCGGAGGTTGGAACCTATAATGGTTCACTTACCGGTGTTGATTATGGAAGATATCCTTCGACCAGGATGTATACAGCTAACCTGCAGATTAATTTCTAACCAATTAAAGATTCAGTTATGAATACTAATATAAAAAGATTTTTATCGGTCCTCGCTATACTGGCTGTGTTTACTGCCTGCAAAAAGGACTTTCTTGAAAGACCACCTTTGACCTCTGTAAATGCTGGCAAGTTTTACAGAACTTCCGAAGAAGTACTTGCCGGAACCGCGCCATTATACAATATAGTCTGGTTCGATTATAATGATAAGTCATCTTTCGGAATCGGGGATGCCCGGGCAGGTAATATGATATCCAACGACTGGAACTCCTTTTACCAGTTTTCAGTACCGGCAACAAATGCTGCAATGCAATCTGCTTACCAGTCATTCTATAAGATCATTGCACAAAGTAATGTGACGATTGAAAATATAGACCGTTATGCGACTGATGTTCCGGCTAACGTACGCAACTATGCAAAAGGTGAAGCACGTTTTATGCGCGGCCTCGCTTATGCATACCTCGTAAGATTATGGGGTGAACTGCCTTTGATCTATGATAATGTTGCCCAGGGTTCTGATACTTCGCTTCGAAAAAATACTGTTGCTTCTATCTGGGAATTTATTATCCGCGATTTCCGATTCGCTTCACAGAATCTTACGGCAGCACCTATGGCCGAGGGCCGGTTAACAAAATGGGCAGCGGAAGGTATGCTTGCCAAGATGTTCCTTACAAAGGCAGGAGTTAATCAAAGCGGTGGCCGTAATCAGCAGGATCTTGACAGTGCCCGGTTTTATGCACGCTCAGTGATCAATAACAGTGGACGTAGCCTGCTGGCCAATTACTATGATCTGTTTAGAAGTGAAAATAACAATGCAAAGGTTACAAATACAGAAACATTGTTTGCATTACAATGGTTACCACTAAGCAATCCCTGGGGTGTGAACAACAGCTTCCAGGCTTATATGGCTTATGACCCCAAAGTAACTGAATCGGGCGATGGCTGGGGACGTGCACACGGCGCATCCGCAGACCTTGTGAAGTATTATGTTTCTCATCCGGACGACTCAGTACGCAGGAAGGCTTCGTTTATGTTTAACCAGGACGCGTACCCCGAATTAGGAAGCACCGGTATTCTTTATGACGTTAATGACCGGGCAAATGTAAAAAAATACATTATCGGAACACCGGCGCGTAATGGCGGAGGTACCTTCATGACCGCTAATATCAAAACATATATGCTGCGACTTGCAGAAGTGTACCTTATATATGCGGAATCGATCATGGGTAACCAGGCATCTACAAGTGATGCAGAGGCATTGAAATATTTCAATATGGTTCGGACACGCGCCGGAGTTCAACCGATGACCAGCATCAGTTTTGATGATATTTTCGCAGAAAAAAGAATTGAGACAGCAATGGAAGGTGTATACTGGTATGAGCTTGTACGTTTGTTCTATTTCAACAAAGCGAAGGCGCTGGATATTATAGCCAAGCAGGATAAGGGTGACTATACTATTAATTATGTGGCAGGTTCAAGTCCTAGAAGATACACAGTAACTTATACCAGTGCATACTTCCCGGCTTCGGAGTCAACTTTTTTCCTGCCCATACCGGCAAACGAATTGCTGCGTGCACCCAACCTGCTGCAGCCAGCTGTAGAATTTGATTTCAGTAAACTTCCTGAATAACAACTGCTAAACTCAATCCCATGCCATTTACATTTCGAAATATAATCAAAGCGATTTTTGTTATCGCACCTGTGCTCTTATTTCTCTACTCTTGCAAAAAAGATAGTAATGCGAGTGCCCCTCCTGTCATCGAGTTTGTGCGGCTTGTTGACTCCACCAAAAGAGACAGCACTTTTACCAGCTCCTTAACCGGGCAACAGATACTGATTCACGGTCAGAATCTTGGGGGCGTGCAACAGATACTTTTTAATGACATGCCGGCATCTTTTAATACTGCTTTAGTAACCAATACAGATATCATTGTTGTGGTGCCAGCCACTGCGCCTACGGAAGCCACAAATCCAAACGTTTCAAACAAGATCCGGCTGATTACCGAGTCCGGTGAAGCTTCATATGATTTTAAGCTGGTTCCGCCTACACCTGGTATTACTTCTGTTTCAAATGAGATGGCCTTTGCCGGCGAAGTCATTACGATCAAAGGTTCTGTGTTTTATAATTTAGAAAAGGTCGTTTTTCCCGGCAATCTAAATGGCACTAATCTCCAGGTGATAGACACTGCAACTTTGCGGGTGACTGTTCCGAACGGCATAACCACAGTTGGCACAATCCAGGTAGTAGGAAAGTATGGTATCGGTGAAAATCCCAACATCATTTTTAATGGCGTTAGTCAACCGGGGATGCTTGCCAATTTTGAAGATGGCGATCCGCAGTTTGGATGGGCCTGGTGGGGTGGAATCAAAACCAACAGTTCTGTCGATTTTCCCGGTAACAGGGGTAACTACATAAGAATTAAACCCGCCGCAGCAATCAATGCAAATGACGGAGGCTGGTATAGTGACAATCGTGCAGTAAATGTTGCTGAAGCAAGCTGGATACCCGAATCGAATCTCAACGATCCGATAGGGGACTATTTGTTGAAGTTTGAGGTGTTTATTAAAACACCCTGGAAAAACGGAACCATCCTGATCCGTAATGAAGGATCATGGAAATATACTGCGCGTTATGCGCCCTGGCTAAACAGTCCAAATGGAACTTACTCCAATTCGGGTTGGGTAACGGTAAGTATACCATTAACCGAATTCAGAACTAAGGCCAATGACGTTGATGGTTCGGGTTCACCGGCTTCAAGCTTGTCGGAACTGCTTGGAAATGGCAAACGTGAAGTTGGATTTATGCTTATCAATGACAGCAGCACACCGATAGCAGCATTTGACGCAGCTTTTGATAATGTAAGAGTTGTACGCCGCTAATTTGAAGAACCGCGGTTCTAATTTGGATAGATCAGAACAGGTAAGCCGTTGTGTAAGTCAGAAAATGACAAAGCACAGCGGCTTTACTTTGATCAATGCCGGATCATATCCGTCTTTAGCATTGCCATCTCACCACACGATGTCAAATTTGTTACCGTATCAATTACGACAATCTAATTTTACATGAGAAACCGTCGTCTCAAATTCCACAATCAAATTTTACATGAGAAACCGTCGTCTCAAATTCCACAATCAAATTTTTTATGATGAAGCGACTTGTCAGATATATTCATTACTGCGGCCTTGTTATTTTATTGGTCCCGGGTATAAGAACTAAGGCGAGGGCACAACAAGGATTTTTCCTGAACGACTGGAAACCGAAAAATATAACAGCACCAGTATACACAGAGATTGCGATGCCAACTGCAGCAAGTACTGTAACTGTGAACATCAATGGCGAAAATATCATAACAAAAGTTCCGGCAAGTCTATTTGGTAATAATGCTAACCCTTATATGACGCAGATGGTGACGGAGCCGGTTCTTATTGACCATATAAAAGCGCTTTCACCAAATATCATCCGCTATCCTGGTGGCAATATCAGCAGTGTCTTTTTCTGGAACCAGGAAAAAGATGCAAAGCCCCCGACGGCACCCGACAGCTTATTTGATTCAAATGGTAAACCTGTTAAGGGTGGCTATTGGTATGGGAAAAATAATGAGGGCTGGACTTTGTCGCTTGATAACTATTACAAAATGTTGCAACAGACCAACAGCACCGGCATAATAACGACCAACTATAGTTATGCAAGGTATGGGCTTGGTGCAAATCCAGTAACAGACGCAGCGCACCTGGCAGCTGATTGGATAAGATACGATAGTGGCCGCACCAAATACTGGGAGATAGGAAATGAAGATGCCGGCCCATGGCAGGCAGGATTTAAAATAAACACCGGTACTAACAGCGATGGACAACCGGAGATCATTACCGGGGGTCTATATGGTCAACATCTCAAAATTTTCGCGGACTCCATGCGAAAGGCGGCAAAAGAACTGGGGGTAACGATATATATCGGGGCGCAACTTATTCAATATGATGCTGCGGCCTCGTGGAATCCGCCGGACAGAAACTGGAACGCGGCTTATTTTGCCGAAGCCGGAAATACCGCCGATTTTTATATTGTCCACTCCTACTATTCGCCCTTTGGAGAAAATTCAACAGCTGTAAACATTCTTAAGACAGCCGCTGATGAAACCAGGGCCATTATGAACTGGATGAAAACAACCACTACCAAAGCGGGAGTCGAATTGAAGCCAATTGCCTTAACAGAGTGGAACATTTTTGCAGAAGGTTCCATGCAGTCGGTGTCGCATGTAAATGGGCTTCATGCCACGCTGGTCTTAGGTGAACTAATTGAACAGAAGTACGGAATGGCAAGCCGTTGGGATCTTGCAAATGGATGGGGAAATGGTAATGATCACGGGACATTCAACAGCGGTGATGAACCCGGTGGCGTACCAAGATGGAACCCAAGGCCATCATTTTATCATATGTATTATTTTCAGAAGTTTTTTGGCGACCAGATGATACAATCGACAGTGACAGGCAGCCAGGATATAGTGAGTTATGCATCGTCCTTTTCTTCCGGACAACTAGGTAGCGTAATTGTCAATAAGGGCAATTCCGCAAAAATTGTGAAGATCGCCACAGATGCGTTTACTGTAGGCCGTTATTACTGGTATACATTGACCGGCTCCAACGACAATGGTGAGTTTTCCCGGAAAGTATTGGTTAATGGAAATGGGCCAACCGGAGTTTCAGGAGGACCTCTCAACTATCCAGGTATTGCTGCCAATTCAACAATAGCACAAGGCGAGGTAAAAATAGAAATACCAGCCCGTGCAGCCGTCTATGTTTTACTTGAGAAAGGCGCCATCACCGCCGTGAGGGATATTGATCCTGCCGACAAAATTGTGAAGCTGTATCCAAATCCTTCCAAAGACGGCAGTTTTTATCTCCGCATCCGGGATGGTTTGATCTTGGATAAGGCTTCCGTCCAGGTTATTAACACGGGTGGTCAGCTCGTGGAACAAAGAACCGGATTCACTAACGGAACCCTCTTGTTCAGCCAGCCGCTGATCAGTGGTAACTACCAGGTTGTGATTAAACTCGCAGAAGGGGTCACAATAAAGAGGCTGGTGGTCCAATAACCGGAAAATTTATCGTCTATCCGATAAATTATCGTCTATCCGGTTCACTGAATTCGGTGAGGGAATAGCAGCGGAAGGTAATCTACTTTTGAACACCCGGAAAAGCAACAAACTTGTCGGGTGTTTTTTTTATGACCTCCAGGGAAGCAATCGAACACCAGGTAAACACTGTATACAAAAGTTATGCTCCCACTTCCCTTTCTGTGAGAGAACCGGGCCTGGTTGATATTGAAGTAAAAGTGAGCGAACTAAAAGGTGCATTTATTTTTACCAATGATATGCAAACCCATGACAAGGATTTGTATTTCGATCTTGAAAGAACCGATCCTCTTGTAATGATGTACTTCCAGCTGAAAGGCTCTGCTCATTTTGTAGATGACAAGCCGTTTATGGTACCACCTATGCACCACTCAGTCAATCATGTGCCTTTGTTTCGTTCAAGATGCGTCGCAGAAAAAAACACAAGTTCAAAAAATCTCTGCATAAAAATCAGTCCTTCTGTTTTATTAAAAGAATGGCCGGACGAACTGTCTATTGACAAATGGTTGCGTGCCATTGAATCCGGTCAGCCAATGGTAACCTTACACAAAAGCCGGCCGATGAATCACAACATTCAGCAAAATGTAAAGCAGCTGCTGGATTGTCCTTATACAGGACAGTTAGGCGCATACTGTCAGGAATCAATTATACGTTTGTTATTAATACAACAACTGGCTGAGTTTGCCGACGAACACCAGGCAGATAATAAACAGCAGTTCATTGAGTTGAATCCACCGGCAAAATTGACCGCAAGTGATGTTGCTGCACTGCATGATCTCAGACAATACCTGGAACAAAATTTTCTGGAAGATGTTTCGCTGGACAAACTTGCGAGACGGGCCGGGCTTAACAGCTTCAAACTAAAACATGGATTCAGAACCTTATTCAAGACTTCTGTCATGCGTTTTATCGATGAGAAAAAAATGAATTATGCGAAACAATTATTACTTGCCCAGGATGACAGCACAGACAGGTTTGATCTTTCCGATCTTTTAGGATACAATCACTATTCAAACTTCAGTGCCGCTTTTAAAAAACATTTTGGCCATTCCCCTTCAACTTATAAAAAGCACTTCTCTCATAGAAAAGATCTTTCTCATAGAGAAAATCCAATTCACGAAGTAAATCTTTCTCATAAAAAATACCTTTCTCATATCAATTGATACTTTTTGCATAACCACCTACTTCTTTGTCTGCTGTTTCTTTGTATTCTAAAAACATTTATTAAAATGAAACAGTATTTAGTTATGGGCGTAATTATTTTGAGCGCCTTCTGTGCCTGTAACAGGTCCAACAGTAATTTAGCAGACAAACCAAAAACAAAAACATTTTCCAGCAAGGTTGTACTTGACTGGAACGAAATGGCATACAATGCCATGGGAGGAGCTACTTATCAGCACTCTTTACTTGCTTCACGAATAAATACCATGATGCATATCGCCATGCATGATGCAGTGAATGCGGTGATCCCACAGTTCAAAACCTATGCATTAAATAAAACCGACGACAAAGCAGATCCGGTTGTTGCAGCGGCGACTGCCGCGCATGATGTGCTGATTGCAGCTTTTCCTGAAAAGCGGGCATCATTGGACTCTATGTTGCAGGTATCACTGCACGGATTAAATGATTCTGTCGCATTATACCGGGGTCGGGAAATTGGCAAAGAAGCTGCTTCTGCGATACTTGCGATGCGATCAAATGATGGTGCATTGGCAGATCCGTTTGGAAAAATAGATCCATCAAATGCCGCTGGTACTTACCAGGCAGTTCCCCCATTCGACATTTTGTTTGCACCGTTTTGGAAAAACATGCAGCCATTCGGAATTACCAGTGCCAGTCAATTCCGCGTGGCACCACAGCCCGCACTCGATTCAAAGGCATATGTCGATGGGTTTGAAGAAGTAAAACGTTTCGGATCGAAGTTTAGCAAGGAGCGTAATGCAGAACAAGCATCTTATGCACAGTTCTGGTATGAATTTTCAGAAGCAGGTTGGAACCGTATCACCAGGAATGCTGTGATGGCAAAGAAGTCGGATCTGGTAACAAGCGCCCGTCTCTTCGCACTGGTGGATATGGCATTGGCGGATGCTTACACTGCGGGATGGGATTCAAAGTTTCATTATAATTTCTGGAGGCCTTTCACTGCCATCCGCAATGCAGCTATTGATGGCAATTCGAACACTAATGCTGATCCGGTCTGGGAACCAATGTTGCCGACACCACCTGTTCAGGATTACCCTTCCACACATAGTGCACTTGGTAATGCCGCAGCCACTGTCCTGACTTCTATACTCGGAGATAACTTCTCCTTTTCATTTCAGTCTCCTACTGCCAGTCCGGCTAACCTGACCAGGCAGTTCAAAAGTTTCAAGCAGGCAGCCCTCGAGAACGCAGATTCAAGAGTAATGGCGGGTCTGCATTTCCGATTTAGCTGTGACGCCGGCTTAACGCTTGGAGACGATGTAGGTAAGTGGGTTGTTCTACATCAACTAACACCCGTACGATAGTAGTGAGTAGTGAGTGGTGAGTGGTGAGTGGAGTGATGAGTGGTAAGTGGTGAGTGGAGTGATGAGTTATGAATGAATTTCATAACTCATCACTCTTTTTCATAATTCATAACTCATAATTCATATCTCTCTTCAAGTGGTTTTTTTAGGCGGTAATGCAAATGCAATAGCCTCATGCTCAAAATGTCCTTTATGAGAGGCATCACAAAAAGGCTTGTTTTTCGAAAGACCGCAACGGCAAATAGATACTACCTCACGGCCACCAAGATCATATGGAGTACCGTTTTTATCTACTATCTCGAAATCACCTTCTACTTTAAGAGAACCATTGCTATTAACTATAATTTTTGTTGCTGCCATTTCTAAATTTTTAATAAGCTGCGAAAATAAGATAATTCCCGGCTTTTAACTCCGTCATTGTCTACCACCGCTCACCTACCTCCTCACACATACAGTAATATCCATAACTCACAACTCAAAAACTTCACTCACCACTTACCACTCACCACCTCACTCATCTACGGTTTTTATTAGTTCTATAAATTGGAGCTTAATCTTTTTCTGATCAAAAGGTTCAGTCCAATATACGTTTGTAAGTTGCAAAGCGGGCTCCAGGGATTTTGAAGAATCGTAACCACCGGCCATGGCCAGATAGAATTCGTCATTTTCACCAAATCCCATTTTGTAGAGATAAAATGTCAGGGTTTTGCCGTTGATAGTTTCCTTTCGTTTTTCAATAAACCTTAGTGAGGTCGGTGAATAATCGTCCATCCCACTATTGAAAGCGAGAGACTCGGCAAAAGCTCCCTGGTTAAGATATTTCGAAGGAAATAATGATTGTTTACCGGCCAAACTCAGCATCTCGTACAGAGAGACACGTATTTCTTTGTCAGCTGCAAGTTTATTGATATAGACTGCACCAACCTGCTGACCATTTTTCAGCAGCAATTCGATCACATCTTTTGAAAGATATTTATCTTTTACAGACAGCAACTCAGTGAGCTTTTTGTTCGACTTCTCTGTGTTGAGTTTTCCCAGTAATGCAGCAACATCATAAAGACGGTAATCTGCATCATCCTCATAAAACTTTGTTGGATGATTTAAAAAATCAGCAATAAAAAGAAAATCAGCTTCATTTTTAATGATCTCACTTTTTACAATAATATTGCTGTCAAGCAAATGTAGCGCGACCATCGATATCGCTGCCCCGAAAACAGTATCCCTTATAAACTGCTTGAGTTCTGGATAAAATGCTGCCGTTAACCAGATGGTATCTTTCAGTGGCTTTACAAACTGAAGGCCGGGATTAATAGTCAGGGAAGATTGTTTCATTAACCCAATCATAGCCTTGAAAGATTCAATGCTTTTCATTTCTGCAAGACTATTCAAAACAAGTACTTTATGTTCCTGGTTAGTTGAGGAATTATATTTCTTCGTAAAAAAATCTATTGACGCCGGGGTATTAAGTACCACAATCCTATCCGCTATTTCGTGATTAACTGACATACCTGTATCAGTGCCATAAGGGTAACGATATGTCTTGAAAACGGCACCATGCAGCAGTTGCAAATCTGAGTTCAAAAAAGGAGCAGCCTCAAGCTTGTTGTAAGCTTTGACGCGTGTTGTAGAATCGCCATCGTCAAGGTCCCTGATCAGCGTAATGGCTTTTGATTCCAGGTGAAATTGCTGGTTCGATGCCAGCGAGCCAAACTTAAAACCTTCAAAGAACTTATTTATGTTTGGTTCGTACACAAACTCACGGGTACCCGTTACAATTAGTTTATAAACCTTATCACCATTTAATAGTATCCTGACCCTGTAAACGATATTACCACTCCCATTTTTTCGCATTAGTATCTCACGACCTTTGCTGCCGGCATTGGTAACTTCTTTCTCCGTGATTAACTGGCCGCCAGCTAACTGAGTATTAACCTGCGCTCTCCAGAAACCTGAATCGGATTTTGCCCAGTCATAAATACTAAGCGTATCAGGCAACACGGTATAGGAAGTGGAAGTCATGGTGTCATAGGCGAGCCATTGGAGATTACTCACCTCCTGCCCGCTAAGTCTGAAGGATGCCGGAGCCCAGGTACTGAAATTATTATCAGCTTCAGCAAAGGTTTTCCAACGGAATTCAGGTTGTTGTAAAAACTTCAATGATCCAAAAAGGTTTCGACCTGCTTCTCCATAGATGTTTGCTGAATCAGCGATCATCATCAAGAGGATATTCCGGTTGCCATTAATGCCACCAACAGTGCGACTATACAATCCCTTTTGTATTAAGTTTTCACCCGTAACCTGCAGCATTCTTTTTCCATCAAGCCAAACGCTCTGTGAATCAATCACCCGGTATTGAGATCCCATCTTTTCATAGAGTTCTGCTTCTATCAGGCTATCGCTTTCAATAAAATGACCAGGCAGCACTTCCTGTGAAAAAAGCATTGAATAAATGCCTTTGCTCAGATCCACTCCAGCAAATCCGGATATGTGCCATCCATTTTCGGTGCGGCTATATTGTTTGTTGTATTCAATTTTGGAAGACGCTTTAAGGCTGATACCCATTATAGTATCTGAAAAAATGAAACTGGTATCCTGACCAGGAATGACATGGTTTTCAGGAATAAAAAATGAACTGAAGAATTTATTGGCGTCAACACCCGCAAGCTGCTCGCTTTTGTTACCCGTCATCATCGCTACGTATACAACACGCTCATCCATTAGAATTTGCACCCTCAAATTCTGATTGCTCACCTTTTCGATGAACTCCTGCCCGGTTGCATTTCCAATACTGATTCTTCTGCCGGTTTTTAATTTACGCCCCTTGAACATATAGGTGGCCATCTGCTTTGCAACGCTGTCTTTGTTGAAGTTTTGTTGTGGATAAACAACTGCCATGGTAGCATAGGTCGACATAGTAAACAGGTCCAGGTGGAATTTCATGTCGACCAGGCTCTGCAAACGGACAGATGCCGGGTTACCGGGCATTAATATCTTGTAAAGATTATTTACATCAGACACTTCCTGCCAGGGAAGATGCACTTCTTTGAAAGTGTATTTTGAAGCATCGATCTTTTTGTTTGACATTACAGGTTCTACCTTGAAGCCCCGTCGTGTTAAAAGATCAATTACTCCACTATCACCTGACAAATGTGCAGCACCTATCGCGAGAAACATCGTGCGAATATTTACCAGGCTATCGATGCGACGAGCCATTTTCACATTTCTCCTGATTAGCAACTGGTCTTTAAAATCAGCACTACCCTGATTCGAGATTTCGTTGATCCCATCCAGATCCTCCCGTGTATAGGTATCGATCATTGTTTCCATTACCGACTTACCGGTTTTGTTTATCTTCTTTTTGTTGTCCAGCAACAAATAGTCGAGATCAGATTTATCGACCATGTCTTCCATCAAACCAACCTGGTCACTTAGGTCCTCTATTCCACCGAGCCACTTACCTTGACGCCGGGCGATATTGTACAGATAGGCATCAACAAATGTTGGCATCTCACCTTTGGCCATATAATCGTTCATCCAACGATTTCGCTCCTGTACAATTTCATCTGTAGTGATTTCACTGGCCGGTTTCTTAAACTTCTTAGAAAGTCCCTTCCGGTATGGTTCGAACTCTTCTTCCGTAAGCAGGTCCTGTAACTTTTTTTTGTTCTCCAGTTCGTCAAACATCTTGTTTACATAGTAAACACCCATCTCGTCAGGATTAACCTCGATTGCCAACCCCTCAGATTTTTCAATGGCAGCATAAACCGAATCACTGAAACGAAAAAGGCGTTTATCATTCAAATGCATGGTGCCAAACAGGTAAGAAGGTTTTTTCAAACCCTGGCCGCTGATTCGCCACAAAAGTGTTTTGGGAGTTGGTTGCTGGGCTGAAGCAGAAAAACAGGTCAAGCAAAGGAAAGCGAACAGCAAGCGAAAGAAGATAGGCATTAATACAGATATGAATTATGAGTGATGAGTGATGAGTGAGTTATGAGTGATAAGTTTCTGCAATATTAATTGTGTGCAAAAAGTTGGAAAACTGCGATCAAAATAATTTTAATTACTCATATTTCATAATTCTGCAGGTTAAATTTATTGACCCCTTCGCTTAAATCATTCATTACTCACAACTCACCACTAAATTTCATAACTCATAATTCATAATTCATATTTCTCTTCAGTGTATTTGTTTCAAATGCTCGTCAAATAAACCAATAAGAACCGTTTCGCCTTTTTCATCGGATTTCAGGCCACCATATTTTGCCATTGCGTATTTGTCAGCATCGCCTTCCTGGAAGAAAAACGATTCTGCTCCGAGATTGAGGCTCCATGGCCCGGCGGTATAACGGATGGCATATTCACCGGCAATAAGCGGTGATTTATTTGGTTGAATTCTTATGCGGTCAGCCACTCCGTTTGGTCGGAGTTTTACCACGACAAATCCTCTTGGGATCACACTGTCAGCATTTATACCCTGGGTTATGGCGTATCTCAGTTGCATATAGTCACCCTGCATAAGTGATCTTGGATCTACCGGTGCTAATTCAAGCAGAATTAGTTTTCCATCTTTTAATAAAGATTCCTTACTTAACACTGATCTGTTAAAGAAAAAAAGCAACACTACACAGTTCAACAAAATGATAATCCACCTAAGTTTTTGCATTTGTCACTAATTTTTTTATGGTCACCAGATAAATAAGGACGAATAAAATTCCGCTTCCAATCAGGAAATACGATTTCTGCAGCAGGCTATACTCAAGATCATAATAATACTGGCAGATAAAATAGATTAATGCTCCGATGCCCAGTATAAAGCCGCCCCGGTGCCGGACAAAAAAACTTAGCAGGATAACCAGCAAGCAGCCCGATATAGCGGGAGCCATGATTGTGGGAATGAACATCAATGTAGCAATTCCATAAACAAGGATCTTATCGTTGGGCTTTGTAACGTTTAGTACAACCAGCAAATGAAAGGCAACATACAGCAGCGCAATTATGATGACAATGGAGGTTGCCAATAAATAATATGACCCTGTGGAGAATAAATCCTTCCTGGCTATTAGCACAAGTCCGCAAAGAAAAGAAAGCACCATACCCGTCCGGATTGGCTGGTAAAGCTTTGATATTTTCGGGCTAGCTGAAATAAAAGCAGATTCATGCAGGAATAAATAAACAATTGCAATCACCTGCATTGTGAGCAATAAATGAATCATATTATTGGAAAAGGAAAATATGATCAATGCGAACAGACTGCCATTAATGATCAACAGGGAGATAAATGAAAAAATATAGTTTTGAATGATAATCAGCGTAAGCAAAGCAACGGCGACAAATATCAGGCAAATCATGTTCTCGTTTACATGTATGGATCCGAGTCCCACACCCAACAAAAAGAAACCAATCAGGTAAAATGATATACTTGCCGTATCGACTATAATATTATCAAACCGGCTGTTTACTATAATTGACGCGGCAATAAATATTAAACCAAAAATAAGCATACCCGTTTCGGACTCATATAATCCTGCAAGAAATAAGAATGCGAGAAAAAAAAGGCTGGCAGCAATCCCACCAAAAACAGAGAGTGCCTTGATAGCAATTCCTGATTTGCCCGTGTTTGCCTCCTGGTATTCACTTAGAATTTTTTCTTCATCTATTGCCGGGGTCCTGTTGGCTGAACTCTTCAGCAAATAGAGCGTATGTATGATGATATTTATCTTATTCAACTGCCCATTTTTTTTGTAGTGAAATCAGGTTTCGTATGATTAGGGTGACGCTGATAATTACAAACAGGAAAGTGATAAAAAACATACTGGCGTCAGAGCCAAGATTGAGCAACAGGTCTGAGATAATAATAACTAAACTAAAAGGGATAATGGAAAGAAAAAATGCACGCTTCTTTTTGAGCGAATACAGAATGCCCGCACCATAACTGATAATAGTCAGTAAAATCAGCACATAAAAAGCAGGATCTGGACCTCCAAATATCCCCGCCGTGATTCCGATGGTGGTGCAGGCAACTGTTGCCAGTGCAAGGGTTTTGACAAACCAAGACGGCATCTTCAACAATCGTCTTGATTCTGATAACAATACAAATATGACTAAGGCAAAAAGATTGATAGCAAAAATCAAAGTGTATACGAATGCCGTACTCCAATTACCCGCTACCTGCTCCGAATATAAAACAACTGTTGTATTTATAAGTAACAGGTAAATTAACCAAAGCGGGCCAAACCCTGCTACGAATACCCAGAGCGTTATGGAAATGGTCCATCCAAGGAAAAAATCATAGGCATTTGCGCCAGTCTGGTAAATCTGTCCGAACACAGCAAACAAAACACCCACAAGAACCGAAGCACCAGTGAGACAAATGTTCTTAATATCCTGCTTTAATTTAGTAAGCAGGACCAGCGAAACTGTAATAACAATCAGGATTTCTATTAATCCAATCTTCGAAAACTTTCCAAGTGAGTCCCAGTTATAGGCAAAAAACATGATAATGCCGGCGACCAGAAAACCAACACCAAGTGCCATAAAAAATATCCGGAGAAATTTCTTCCAGGAGGCAGCATTCGTGTAAACATGCTGTTGCAATAACGCATGGATTTCCGATTTTCTTAAATCACTATGACGGCTGATGACGTATATGTCGTCGCGTTCTATTTTTGCCATGAACAATTATTATTTAGAGGCTAATATCAGGTATCAAAACGCTGTTGCGTCTGATTTATTGGCAGTTGATATATTTCAAAACTTCATATATCAACTTGTTATTCGCAACTTTATCCATGTAAATCAGAATGCTGTATACTGTTCAATTATTGGAGATTTTACACCATGAAAAACGAGCAGGTTCCGATTGCTTTCCCTGGTGAATCAAACCCGGCCGGGGCGCGCGATCCCATTGTTTTGTATACGATACATCCAACCCATCTATACCATTTACCCCTGTCGGCACCTGGGTCCATTTCTTACCATCGGTAGAATAGAAAAATTTAAGAATGCGTCCGTAGGTAACAGCCATTTTCAACCTGATTGACTTCGCAGATGTTAATTTGATTGTTTTCAAGATTTCCTTTTTATTGTTATTATTTGACCAGATAACAAGATCATTTCCCTTCACCCCTATCCCGGCATTGCTGTTGTCATCGCCATAAAGAACCAATCCTTTCAATGCACCATTTAGATTCGATACCTCTGTACTTATTTCGTATTCAGGAACGGTTGTCCTCACACATAGTACAGTACCACTCCGGTTCCCTTGTTTTACATTACCTGATAAACTGAGAAAGCCATGATCATTATTTGCTACCAGGTCGCTATGTCTGAAATCCCAGGACCATTGCAGTGATAATTTTTTATCATCGAAATCATCTGTCCACTCGCCCTTTGCTTTTGTGGAAGCAGATCCGGGCTGCCTGAAAGATGGCCATCCATTTGTATCATCCCATGATATTTCAGAAATCAGCGCCTGCCTGCCAGTATAAACATTGAATTCCTTTTCGTATCCATGAAACAGAAAAAACCATTTTCCATCCGGTTGAAGTACTGGTGTACCATGCCCAGTACACATCCATTGTCCACTCTCGTGTAAGACAGGATTTCCCGAATAATCTTCGAACGGCCCTGTAACAGATTTTGACCTGCTAACCCTGAGGTTATAATCGCATGGAACACCGCAGCAACTCCCTGCTGAGTAAAACAGGTAATAGTAATCATTTCGTTTTATCATTGACTGGCCCTCAAGTCCTTTGCGTGACGAGTCTATTTTGATCGAAACCGGTTCACCAATGAGTTTGAGACCATCATCAGAAAGTTTTGAAGAAAGCAATTCGATGGGACGTTTGTCGAGACCATATGCCTTCCATGTAATATATAACTGCCCCGAATCATCGAACACAAAAGCATCAATTGCTTCTTTCCCTGTTCTGATCAAAACTCCATGATCCGTAAAACCTGATTCAGGATTGTCCGCCGTTGCAACTCCAATACAGGATATACCATTTGTATCACGAACTGTATAATACGCAAAGACCTTGTTATTATGGTAATATAACTCGGGTGCCCAGAATGAAGAAAGCATCCATGGCTGTTTCTCCGGAAATATATGTGCCACCTGCTTCCAGTTCAAAAGATCGCTCGAAACATAGACCGGGAAATGTGGTGCCCATTCGGATGACGTGCCAGCCGCGTAATATTTATTGCCAATACGTATAACCGAAGGATCGGCAAAATCGCCCCTGATCACTGGATTTATAGTATCAGCCAGGTTGGCACTTAGTTGCATGCAACAACCAAACACAAGCATTAAAAGAGCAACAAAAACACGAAGGTTCCGGATCATAAAAATGGTTTTATGACCAAATTTAACACTTGAAACAATGACAACTCTAATTCATCCTTCCTCCAAAAAGATATGGTAACATCATCACAAGCACATAAAGAATCATCAGGCAGACAGGCAGCGCCATGATAAATGTTGCAATCTTCAAATGACCAGCGAAATAAAAGATAAGACCTGAAATCAGAATAGCAAGGCCGACAAACATCACGTATTTTATAGATCCGGATGAAGATTCAGGACCTCCGTTATAGTTCTTATAATAAACATTGATGAATCCCTGGATTGAATACAGGTTGCCAATGGAAACTAAGATGGTTGCGATCCAGAATACTATTTTCATCCGTGCATATTGTTTTTGACCTTTATAAAAAACAAATATATGATCAGCACATGGGCTGATCCACACGGATACTTGTATCCTGTATAAAATATTGAGTGATTGACAGGCCTACCCTGGCTGCATTGATACCAACCTGAATTGATATCTACCTGAATTGATAGCTGCCTGAATTAATATTTACTTGAATTGATACCTACTTGTATTGATAGCTACCCGATTTGATAGCTACTTGGATTGATATTTACCTAATTGAAATTTACCTGTTGTTTGCCGGCCTTGAGATTGATTTCCTTGCCGTTCCAGACAAATCTGCCAGTGGTTCCTGAAGGCAATGTCACGCTTCCTTTCAGGCCGTCTTTGTTTTGCCTTGTTAAATCCACCGATATTAAACCATCAGGGTGTGGCATAGTAGCAACCACATTATTCAATTTGCCTGGGGAAGGTGAAATAAGTATTTTTTTGAAACCAGGTGCATCGGGAACAATTCCGCATATGGTAGCAAAGAAATCATAATTAGGACTAGCACTCCAGGCATGGCAATCGCTCCTTGTGGGATCGGGATTTTCTGCAAATGTTGTTAATCCTACAGAAAGCATGTCGCGCCAGGGCTTTAACTGTTCATAATACAGCTGGGATAAACCAGCCTTTTTTAAAGCTATCGTCAGGTAAAACCTATAATAAAAAGTTGCCTGGCTAAGTGAAGTGTCGGTAAGAACCTTATTCATCACTGCCTTCATTTTATCAACAGGTACGGAACCTGTAATTACACCCATAATGCTTGCATGCTGGCTGAACGTGTTCTTCATAGGAGTGTTAGCCATCACACCTTTCCCGGCATCAAAACATTGTTGATACACAGCTTTGGAAATCTTATCAGCAAGAGAACGATAATGGGAAGCCTCATTTTTCTTACCATAATAATCAAAAAATTCTGCAGCCTGTTTTAAAGTATAAACAAATTGAAGAGAAATTACAGCAGAGTTTCCATCAGTTGCACCATCGGGTACTCCATTAGGGAAAGCTCTGTTCCAATCTGTGAATCCCCACCATTTCATCGGCCCGAGCATAGACTTGCTGCTGTCAATATTTTTTTCGTACCAGTCAAGCACACCCTGCACACCAACCAGGAATTGCTCGAGGAATTTAGCGTCTTTACGATGCATCCAGTAATCATGGATCATCGTAACCCAATACAACGAAAAAGGTGGTATCACCTGCAGGCGGTTACTTGGATAGCGGCCCTGTGTGAGTCCTTCGGGCACGCGCGAATGAAAGAAATCGAGCAAAGCTTTTCGCATCAATCGATCATCGCCTGTAACATATAAAGAGATCAATGATTGAATACGCGTATCACCCTCATACTGCAGTTGTTCATAGTATGGACAGTCGTAGTAAGTTTCACCGGCACATAATCTTGCCGTTCTCCAGCCAACATCCCAGATCTCCTTTAATGATTGATCATTACTTGTGAAAGTTGCAACCTCTTTGAATGGATAACCCGTATACATACCGTACAAATCATCTATTACAAGCGGTTCATTACCTGTAACAATGTCTACCTGGATATAACGGTATGTTCTTAACCATAATGGCCTGAACAATCGCTTGTTTCCACCATCAGTCTTAAAAATATCAAAATTGCCGATCAGTTCCTTTCCTTCTATTGAATCGCGATGACCTTTTACCCGGCCTTTAAATAAGGCTTCAGCATAGGTTAATGTAACTGATGAACCTTTGCCTCCGGTTAAGATCAGCTCGGGATAAGCAACTGTATTAAACGACTGATCAAGTAGAATAGAAACTTTTTTATTTGCAGGAATTGTAATTGGTTCTTTCCCGGATTTTATACTGTTTGTATAAGTTGAAATTAGTTTTGATTGATTTTCGTTTTCCATTCCAGTGGTTCTTCTCACCAAATCTATTCTCTGGAGTTTTTCCTCCATCAGTGGGATATTACGTGGCTTAAGCGTCCAGATATTATCCGTACCATAACCAGCTGTGACCGGACTTGTTATCTGCCTGGCAGTTTTCCATTTGCTATCATCATATTGTAGTTGTTCCCAACCCCAGGGATACTTAGAACCATCAACTTCATCACCGGGACCTATCACCATATATGTACGCAGGCGCGACCCATTATCCTGAGAACATGGGGAATAAGAAGGGTTCTGCATTACCTTCCATTTGTTATTTGTATTTACTAATTCTTCAGCCGGACCATTGCCCTGTACCACGAGACCTGTCTGGTTTGAGATTTGAGCAACCGGGGCATCTGTACCCATATTCCAGACCACAGCGGCAAGCAGATTCTCTCCTGCCTGCAAGAATGGCGCGATGTCTATGGTTTCAAAATACCAATTATACAAATCACCCCTTGCTGGTCCGCTGCAAACTGATTTACCATTCACAAACAAACGGTAGCGATTATCAGCCGTTACATGAATGATAAATTGACCTGGTTTTGTGTTTAAGGAAAATGATTTCCTGAAATGATAAATACCATAATCCCTCTGTGGAGCATCAGGACAGGTTATCCACGAAGATTTCCATTGTTGTTTTAACAATATGGGATTGATGGGTAATTCCTGGGCAAAAACAAATTGAATGTAAGTCGCAAGAAAACAAAGGATCGTAAGTCTTTTCATATTCTGGTGCAATTGAAGCCCAAAAAGGCTGTGCAAAGCTAACCGAAAATATAAAAGAATAGACGAAGACCTGAAATTTACTCAAGCTCTTTTTTCCATGAGCAGCACCGATATTTTACCATGAAGGTCTTCAGGTCTGAATGGTTTTGGAACGAAGTCGACAAAGCCTTTCCTGAGCAGATCTACCTGCATATTATCATAAACAGCAGCAGTAAACGCAATAGCCGGGACTGAGGGATCAATTTTACGAATCTCTCTCAGTGCTGTGGCTCCATCCATCTCCGGCATTTCCAGATCGATCAGGAGCAAATGATAATTGCCCGAGCGGAACAGATCAACAGCTTCGCGGCCGTTGGTAGCTTCTCCTACTTCTATTCCCCATTTGTTTAGAAAACGCTTGGCGATAGACATGTTCACAGGGTTATCCTCAGCTATCAGTATCCGGGTTCCGGGCATCGGAATCAACTCACGTGATTTACCCTCACTGATATATAAACGCCGGTTTTCATTAATCTTAAGTTCCATTGTAAAATGGAAAGTACTTCCCTTGCCTTCCTCACTTTCCAGGAAAAGATCACTATTGAATTTTGTTACAAGTTTGCGTGTAATAGCCAACCCAAGGCCCGTTCCGCCATATTTGCGCGTAGTATCAAATTCAGCCTGGGTAAAACTTTCAAAAATTTCTTTGTGCTTATTTTTCGATATCCCAATTCCTGTATCTCTGACAATGAATTGTATTGACGCCTTGGTACTTGAGGCAAACAATTGACGCGCTGCCAGGGTGACTTTGCCTGAAGCTGTGAATTTAATAGCATTGGAAAGAAGATTGCTCAGTACCTGGTTCAGACGTGTTTCGTCGGTGATTAGTTCCTGGTCAAGTTTATTGTCGATATCGATCACAAATTCCAGACCTCTTGATTTCACCTGACCCTCAAATTGTGAGGCGATCTTCTGAACAAATTCCTTCATGTTCACCGGTGCTTCTGCCAGGTGCAGTTTTCCTGCTTCAATTTTTGAGTAGTCAAGGATGTCGTTTATTAACATCATCATATGTTCAGAGGAAAACTTAAGAATATTTAACTGCTGTCTTTGTGACGGCAGATGTTCTTCACTTAACAAAAGATTAGAAGCCCCAATGATGCCATTGAGCGGTGTACGGAGTTCGTGGCTCATATTCGAAAGGAACCTTGACTTTGCCTTGGCGGCTACTTCGGCTTTTTCTTTTGCCTTCATCAGCTCGAAACCTGTCATCTTAACCTGGGAGATATCCAGGATACTGATTTTGGTATATCGTATATCTTTATGTATGAAAGGAACAACGCTTACATAACCATAAAACCTGCGACCGGCAATGGTGGTAAATGAAAGCTCCCCCTGCCAGTTTCGTGCATCAGCGTTTACCGACTGTTCAATAGAAGTGAATTTTGCTATATGATCTTCATCAAACCAATTATCAATATGCGTTCCTTCTATATCACGGCTATTGGCCACTTCAAATAACTCAAGGGCCCTCTGATTACAGTTTGCAATAATATTTGACTGACTGAAAATGATGAACACACCATCCAGTGATGTATTGAAAATGGTATCACCAAATCTCTTCTCCTGGTAGATCGCAAGTTCATTATCGTTATTCACCCGCAGGATAGCATAGGAAAATATGATGGTCACCAGCATGGAAATAATAAGACTGCTTCTTGAAAGACGCAGGTAAAGGAATTCGTTAATCGCCTGTACATTATTTGTATATGGACTTACCTTGAGGCAGATAAGCGCGGAAAAAACTGTAATTGAATAAATGAGCAGCAATTCGCCAAAATTTCTGCGCATACTTACTACAAAGGTGAGAGCAAGAAAGTAGGGAAAAAAGAACAGGTATTCCCCGGCCCGCAGGCCTTCAACATAGCTTATTACTATCAGGTAAAGGTTAACATTTACAACACAGATTATCCTGGCAATCTCAAGCTGCCGCCTTGAACTAAAATAAAAAGCAAGCAGGAAAAAATAGGCTGAAGTAATGTTTATCAGCGCACTGATATAAAGTTTATTGTAGAAATACGATATTACCTGTAGGAAATTTACGAGTAAAGCCAGTATAACAAACTGGTTCAGCCGGATGATCTTCTTCCGCTGATCCCTGGAGATGTTGTCGTCAAGACCGGAATAAATTATATCACGGTAAATTGACCATCCCAGATATAATAATTTCGCTTTCATAGAGTTAATGGATTAGGAACGGAACCAGCTCAACAGGTGTACGCTGGTACGTGATAACGTAAAATAGGTGTAAGTATTTTCTTAGTAAACCAATTCTTGATTTATGTCATTCAATTTTAATCCCAAAATCGACCGGGATTTCATTATTTCGATGTACGAAGAAGACTATCCGTACATTAGTGAAGTGTTTGCAACTACCCTTGGTCAGCTGATCCCTGATATTGAGATCGTAAAAAAGGCTTTCACCAACCGGGATCTTGAGAGTCTCCGGAAACAGGTTCATAAAATCAAGCCTGCATTTGGTTTTGCGGGGCTTCGCGATACTGAAGCACTATGCCAGCAATTTGAAGATAATTGTCTTTCTGTAAGTTCAACAGAAGCACTGGCAGATAAATACGAGACACTTATCATATCGCTGGGTGAATGTTGCAACATCATTCAACAAGAAATTGAAAAATTAAAAGCCCATAATAACTAATCATGAGCCTTAGCTGTATCATAGTGGAAGATCTCCAGGTTGCTGCCGATTTCCTGAAAAAGTGTTGCGAGAAAAGCGGACAGGTGGAAGTGAAAGCCCATTTCCCTAATGTAAGCGATGCTTTGGCTTATCTTAATGAGCATTCTGTTGATTTGTTATTTCTTGATGTGGAAATGCCTGGCGCTACAGGCTTCGATCTGCTCGACCAGATCGCATATTCGCCAAAGGTGATTCTTACCACCTCCAAGCCTGAATATGCCTACGATGCCTTTGAATATAATGTAACTGACTTCCTGAAAAAACCATTTACATATCAGCGTTTCATCGAATCTCTTCAAAAAGTAACTGCGCATGCTGACAGTACCCCCGCCACGGTGAGCATTGATCATATATTTATTAAGACCGAAGGCAAACTGGTAAGATTGAACAATGATGACATACTTTATATTGAAAGTATGGGTGACTATGTGAAGTTTGTGACTACAGATAAAAAGTACGTAACACATAATACCATCAAGAACCTGGAAGACAAGGTTAATAAGGAAAGTTTTATGAAGGTACACCGCTCTTATATTATCAACATCAGCAAAATTGATGATATACGCGAGAATGACCTTTATATAAAGGGTAATGAAATCCCGGTAAGCAAAGCACATAAGCCGGAAGTAATGAAGCGGTTAAACATCATCTGAACACCGGATACAGGGGTTCAACGGCAAAACTGATCCATTCACCGGCATAAAAATTCCAACCGGCTAATAAACTTCAGATACTTCAATCCTGTTCGCATCTTTACATCATCAGACAGGCGTGAAGATTTGAAGTTTGAAATGTTTTTAATCCCTACCCTGACCTAACCCTTAAACCCTGAACCCAAACAATTTCAAACTTCAAATCATCATTCCTCTCGGAATAACAAAATCAACAATATTCTAAACGCACTAGCGACGGTTAATCTGGAAAAGTCAAAATCCGACTGAAATAAGTAGGAAGTCCGTACTCTATGAAAACTAAATGATAAACTACTAGGTTTATCATTCAAACCACGAGATTTCAACTTATCGGAACCGGGCTCATTGGAGGTCCGGTTTTTCAATTTTATACCTGCCAGGATTTTTATGCCTGCCTGAATTTTGAATCGCTGATTATGCCCGTTCAGGGTGTTCACTCGGTTCTTCGCTCCGCCGGATGGGCCTTTCGCTTGGTTTGATTTGCCGCTGTGATTCCTGCTTAGTTTGTCTCTTTATGCCAGTAGTTGCTGTTGTCTCCGGTCAGCTTTTAGTGCCCTGATCGGCTTTTTTAGCTAGTCTTTCTGTGGTAGCTGGTATTGGGCCCTGATCGGCTTCAGTAACTCCGGGCAGGAATCGAAGGCGGCTAATCAAACCAACCTCAGGCCCATCCTGCACGTTCCAACCTCGATCACTTAAGGGGATATGCGACCAGCACAACAAAATTCCACATTCACTTATTGCAATTATCAGCATTGCAGTTTCCGCATTCCATTATCAGCACAGTTATCGACGTTGCTTTTATCGGCGTTGCATTTATCGCAATGGCAATGGTCGCAATGGCAATTATTCGAATAGGCTTATCTGAATTACGATTCTCTGAATTACACCTGGCGAATTACATCTGTCGAATTACATCTGTCGAATTATACTTCAACAATTCAGATGCAGACATTCAGCTATTGACATTTCTATTTTTTCTTTTCTTTATCTGTGTTTGAACAACACCGCCCTCAATTCGCCAGCAACGTAATTACCGGACCTTACCAATGATACAAGCAGATAATAAGAATGGCTGATCATCTGATTGCAACGTTAAAGCGTTTCAAGGTTACAAACCGCGCTGGTTGCAGTTTCACTAGTTAGGGTTTTACCACTATAGTTGAAGGTGAGCGCTGCAGACAAATGCAGATCCAGAACTTTAGCCCATTGATTTATTCTAATAAAAGTGATTGGCGCTATGGATGATGCTTTGAGGATACCGGCAATAGATCAAACTATGAAACCAGCAATAATGGACTAGTAACACTTGTGATGACTGGTCGAATATCTCCCAAATGTATGAGTAAGTTGGGAGCGGGATGGTGCCTTTGAGCGGCCTTCGTACTCCCGTACGTACGGGAGAGTTACTGCATCCCGCACGTGCGGGCCCAACTGCTACTACCACTGGAAGCATACCTCACAAAGCTGATCAGGGCACAAAAAGCTGCCCGGAGACAATAGCAGCCACCGGCATAAAGAATGAAACTAAGCACGGGACACAGACGCGAAAAGGCACCATCCTGCTTCCAACGGAGCGAAGGAATGAAACAGAACTGTTGCATAATGATGCTCTACCAACCGGGGAAATCTTACGAAATCGTTCAAAAATCGATGAAAAACAGCCGTCCGTCGAATTAACTATGAGTCCTGAATTCAAATTTACATCTTTGAAGAGTCATCCAATTGATCCCTTGAATATCCACCCTGATCGTACTCTTTTCCAATCCTTAGAAATACCAAAAACAATCCAGGTCCTTAGAAACCAAAACCAATCATCCTTATTAAAACCAGCATCGATTATCCTTCGAAAAACTTAAACCCTAATCCTGAAAAACCAAAATCTGACATCCTTCGAATGAAACCAAACCAATCCTAAAAAACCAACCTACTATCCTTCGAAAAACTCAAACCCTAATCCTGAAAAACCAACCTACTATCCTTCGAAAAACTCAAACCCTAATCCTGAAAAACCAACCTACTATCCTTCGAATGAAACCAAACCAATCCTGAAAAACCAACCTACTATCCTTCGAAAAACTCAAACCCTAATCCTGAAAAACCAAAAATCCTATCCTACAAAAAAATCAGATCCATTCAATTGTTAACCAGATCAAAATCCCAAAACCCCAGGCCTATCGATGAAAATTTGACTCAAAAAAGATTATGATCCAAAGAATGTGAAAAGCTGCCCCACAGGACAGCTTTTATCTTTTATTCAAACCTGAGCTTGTTTATTTTTTATTCATGTCTGCGCTTGTTTGTATAGAAATGAACAAAACCGAGCCAGCATTTGCAATCTTAAGGTCAGATTGTTGACAGTTTCATAGCCAGCCTGACGCTGAATCAGCTAAAAGCAGGTAGCAAGAGATTTGTTCAATACCATGATAAAATCACATCTATTATGGCAAGATGACTTCAATTATCATAAGTTGACTCCTGTTATGATAAGATGACTTCCGAATGACGCGCCGGTATCTGTACATCCTTAAAGCCTTTATTTAGTATCCTTTTCCTGAACTGCTGTTGCACATCCGGTTCACCATGGACAAGGAACAAGGTCTTAACTTTTGAAGGGTCTTGCCCTGAAATGAATTCCAGGAGATCTTCGTAATCTCCATGTGCACTCATGCTCCGGATTGAACCGATTTCAGCATGAACCTCGTGGGTCACACCGAAGATGCCAACCTCTTTCGCACCAGCCAACAATTTTCCACCCAATGACCTTGGTTCGCAATATCCCGTAAAGAGAATGGTGTTATGGCTGTTTTCTATGTTATTACTTATATGATGTTTTACTCTGCCGGCTTCGGCCATGCCGCTGGATGAGATGATAACACAAGGTTCATTCAGATAGTTGAGCATCTTTGACTCTTCCACGTCTGTAACAAAACGGAGACCGCTAAAGCCAAAGGGATCGCTATCGGTCAGTAGTAATTTCTGAATAGTGCTATTAAAGTATCCGGGATATTTTTTCACTACTGCCGTGGCCTCGAGACTCAGCGGACTATCTACATAATAATTCAAAGATGGCAACGTGCCTTCAAGTTCGAGTTGATTCAATGCAAACAACAGTTCCTGCGTGCGACCGACGCTAAAAGCCGGCATAATGAGTTTACCTTTTTGCTGCACACAGGTCTTTTGTATCCAGTTAAGCAACACATCCGGTGTTGCGGCAAACATATCATGTAATGAGTCGCCATAAGTTGACTCCAGCAATATATAATCCGCCTGTGGAAATGCCTGGGGTGAGCGAAGGATAATATCACGATACCTTCCCACGTCTCCGCTGAAGGTTATATTTGTCTGACGGCCATCTTCATTTACCTGCACGTGAACTGCAGCACTGCCGATTATGTGCCCGGCATCTGTAAAAAGCACGGAAACATTTTCATCGATCCTGTGCCAGGCACCATAATCAACTGATTCGAATAATTCAATAGCCTGCCTCGTATTTTCAGTGCTATATAGTGGTTCCAGAAGGGGTAGCCCTTTCAACTTGCGGCTTTTATTACTGTATTTTATATCACTTTCCTGTATTCGGGCAGAGTCTTCCAACAGTATACCGGCCAGGTCACGTGTACCATGGGTCGAGAAAATCTTACCGTTAAATCCGTCCTTTACGAGTTTTGGAATAAGTCCGCTATGATCAATATGAGCATGCGATAAAATCAGATGGGTAACAGTGGCCGGGTCGAAACCCCATTCCCGGTTCATGCTATCTGTATCCCGACCCATACCCTGGAACAGTCCGCAATCAAGTAAATATTTTTTACCGTTTTTTAAAGCAAGCAGATGCTTTGAACCGGTAACGGTTTGTGCAGCACCGTGAAAAGATAACTTCATATATACATGACTGTTAGATAGTGACCTCAGGCCGATTTTCTTTTGAACGACCAGGTAATAAAAAATTCTGCGACAAGTTCGCCCTTTTGATTGAGACCTGTGGATTTTGCGGTGAAGCTGACAGGTTCACCTGAATCGACTGCCCGTTGAATATGATCTTTTAACTGCGCACCATCGCTACAGGTGAAGGACGTGAGGCCATCTGCCTTTTTGAAATAGTTCGCTTCCAGTTTTACCACAAGCATCGACACTGATGGCTTATGTTTATAAACATATGCCATAGCCAGGGATCCGGTGGTCATCTCCCCTGCCATTGCGAGACAGGCGAAATATGTTGATCGAAAGGGATTTTGAGAGAACCATTTATAAGGAATAGTTGCTGTACATTGGTCCGCATTCATTGATCTGATCTTCAACCCTGAAAAATAGGCACTGGGAAGCTTTGACAGCAGGAATAAGCGGAATTTAACCGGGTGATTCATAAGCTTAATAAATTGCTCATTTGCTACCATATTTAAGTTTTCCTTTAAACTTAGCTCTGCTAAAGACAGGACTCTAAATGTAAATTAAATTTCAGATCTACACATAAGAAAAGAGGCCTTACTTTCGTAAGACCCCAAAGATAATCCTGCGTCGGAGTCAATCTTTATTACACTTTTATAATTGTTTTATGTTTTAATAAATTCTTTATGCATTTATGAGTGTATTGTGTATTCATAAGTGTATTGTGCATTCATAAGTGTATTGTGCACTAATAACTGTATTAAACTTTGCGTTTTGCCTTGTATGTTATGCCTTGATAAATGGCTTTACAATGGCAAGTACTGCATCTTTGCTAAGGCCTTCGTCAAATGCTTCAGAAGCTGCATTAGCAGTGATAGCCATTCCATTAATATTTGTAATTTGAATGTTAGCCTGGATAGTATTTTCTTCCCCATTATAACTTGCCTGCACTGCTGAACCTATGCCTGTTGTATCTTTTCCGGTTATCCATGGTTTTGCATCACCAAAGTTGTTGGCTTTACGCATAGAACGGATATGAGCCGCATGTCTTGCTTCTACTGAATGAATATTTAAAGCTGCAGTTAACAGGTCGCCACCTTTAACCAGTTCAGCCGCTCTGCCCTTATAAGCGCGAACACCTGTATCTTCAAAAACCTGGGCAACAGCCAGGAATGTTGGATAACTGGTGAAGACGTTGGCAAATGCACCGCCCGCTGTAAAATCAAAAGCCGGTTTTGCACCTGGGGTCCCACCAGCAGCCTTAATAGCATTGGTAAGGAAAACAACGTGAGCAGATTCATGTTTACTAATTATTTCAATAGCACCACGGGCAGCTCCTGCGGGGATTGGTGCCTGCGCCAGTCCCATTATATAGAACTCGGATTCCAGATATTCAAGTGTAAGTGCGTAATTGAGAATTTCAACGGCAGTTTCAAGTGTACCAGTAGTTCCGGCATAAGCTTTTTTAAACATCGATCCAAGAGCAAGGGGAATGGCTGTTAAAGCGAGTTTACCACTAAACCTTGCAAAATTTTTCATTGCCGTTCTGCGGGTGTCGAAACGGTCATACACATCGGCATCTACCTTTTCTATTTCGTTAAATACGTTATTAAAATTCATGATTATTAATTTAAGAGGTTGGCAAATTCGATGCGTTTATTTTTGTTTTGATGTAGGGAGCTGCAATGCTTAAAACCTCCATTGGCATCCTGGATTTGTCGAGCCCCATTGCATCAACTACAGTACTGTCAGCGAATGACCCATTGCTGGTCAGGTCGCGGATATAGGCGGCATGCCGGGCTTCCACAGACACAATTTTACCTGCTATTACCAGGTAGTCAGCAAGTTTAATAAGTTTACCCGCACCATTATAAGCGGAAACACCCAGATCTTCAAATGCTTTGGCAGTGCCAAGTACACTATCACGTTTTGTGAAATCAATAGAGGAGAAGTCTACTTCAAGTCCTGGAATCGCGTTTGCCGCTAATGCATTCTTAAAAAATTCACGGTGAGCAACTTCATGATCACGGATATCCGAGAGCAATGCTTTTTCCCCATCAGTCATGCCAGAAAAAGGAGTCAATATCACCTGGGTATAAAAGGCGGCTTCAAGTTGTTCTAACGCATATGCATAGTTGAGGATTCCGATATCGTCTTTCCCGAGATCAACACCTGAGTTCATATTGCTGTTGTCATCATCTTTATTACATGAGGCTGCTACAGCCATCACTCCGGCGGAGGCACCGGCAAAGATTAAAAATTTACGACGAGATACAGACTGTATCCGGCCTTCACTGGCAGCCAATTGGCTTTGTTGGGGAGAATTGTTTGTTGGCATAAAACTGCAATTAAAAAGATTAGTGATAAATATTGTATGGAACTGTTACGAAGGCACCTCTTCACATACGATGGATATGCTCTTGCAGATTTTTAAGATGCTTGAAGGATATACTACAACTGTTGATTTACGTTACATTTTATGCTGGCATAGATTTAGCCTGCCAACAATTTTATTGATTTCATAAAGCATAAAGTTGTGTATTAGTTCCAAAATAGCACGCAATAATTAATGTTCGTAGAACATCTTCCCCGTTTAATTAATTTGAAAGAATTTAAAAAATATTTAAAAAATTTAAAGAATCAGTTTAAAAAGCCTGCGATGATGATTTTTATTTTTGTTTAACAACCCGATACAGTCACACTGCGTTATCCATTGGATATAACACCAGTTCCGGAGAATGAGCGACAACGACATTGTAAACGGCTATTGTTTAGATATCGATTGTACATAATGACAATGAGTACGATAACAATGAGTAAATGACAACGTATACGATGACAATGTATAGGTTGATATTGAACACGATAACAACGTGTAGGATGACAATGAGTGGAAGGTAAACTAATAGGATAATATTTTGTCGATCACGATAGTGGAGGAAGAGGCCATATATGATGACTGTGCAGAACTGCGCTATTTAGAATAATTGTGGGGAAAATGACCTTGTGGAAAATGAACTCTTGAAATACTACCTTATGTAAAATAACGAGTCTGTAGGATGCCAGATTAATAATTAACGATTACGGAGATAAGATTGTTGAAGTAAAACTTGCAGTGATAAGATTGTTGAAGTAAGGCTTGCAGTGATAAGGTTTATACAATCTGATTGCGCAACAGGTCATCCAACGTATCGCGGGACCTGATTAATCTTGCTTCATTATTTTCGATAAGTACTTCTGCCGGTTTAAAACGGGCATTATAATTTGAGGCCATTTCGAAACCGTAAGCACCGGCATTATAAAATACGAGATAATCGCCTTCGCGGATTTCATTAATCATTCTATCAGTGGCGAATGTATCTGTCTCGCAGATATTACCGACAATGGTATAAGGTTTCAGTTTACCTGCAGGATTTGAGAGGTTTGCGATTTTATGATAGGCATCATAAAACATTGGGCGGATAAGATGATTTAATCCGGTATCGACGCCTACAAATTCTTTTACGGAGGTCGTTTTTATCACATTTACACGGCACACAAAATAACCACTGTCACTTACGATGAATTTCCCTGGTTCGAACCAGAGCTCAAGCTTTCTGCCTGATTTTGCCTCGTAAGCCTTGTGTGCTTCGGTAATTTTCTTACCAAGTAAATAAATATCTGTTCCTTTATCCCCTTCTTTATAGGCAACTTTAAAACCGCCGCCGAGGTCGAGGAACCGCAGCTCAGGAAAACTTTCGCTCAGCCTGTATAACAGCTCAATACCTTTCATAAACACTTCCACATCCTGTATCTCACTTCCGGTGTGTATATGAAGACCGTTAATAAATATATTATGTTCCCGGACCAGGTCCTGGACAAGGTCAAGCTGATCTATAGGTATTCCAAACTTACTATCCTGGTGGCCGGTAGAAATTTTGAGGTTTCCACCTGCCATGATATTTGGACGCAGACGAATACCGACGGGATAAGAATGGCCAAACTTCTGACCAAACTTTTTGAGATTTGAAAGACTATCAATATTGATATTAACACCGTAACCTGCCGCCTGCTCAATTTCTTCGAAGGCAATATTATTAGAAGTGTACAGGATATTTGCGGGTTCAAACCCGGCTTTTAACGCGATCTGAACTTCATTGACAGAACTGCAGTCAATATTACATCCGATGCTACGGATATACCTGAGCACATTGAGATTGGTCAATGCTTTACTTGCATAAAAAAAGGTAGCAGGGGCATCAGCAAACGCTTTGGTTAATTTTTCATACTGGGCCTTTATTGTCTCAGCATGATAGATATATACGGGGCTACCGAATTTACGTGCCACTTCGATCAAGATTTCAGATCCGGGGCCGGACTGTGTAGAAATGTTAACTTCCTGTATTTCTGTTGCGTTCATTGCTGGTTGAATAATCGTCTTATCACTTTACGGATCAATGGTCAGTCCGGGGCTGTTTTTTTTGCTCATCATCTTCGTCATCATCATCGTCATCTTCATCATCTTCATCATCTTCATCATCGTCATCATCGTCACCATCGTCAACTTTATCCTCGTCATCTTCATCATCTGGACCAACTCCGCCAACTTCGGAATTCTTTCCTTTATCATCTTCGTCATTCAGATCTTCTTCTTCAGTTGTCTCAGCATAAATCTCGTTATCACTGTCCTCATCATCCTCATCGGTTTCAACATCTTCTTCTAACTCTTCATCATCAGATATTACAACTGCAACTTCCTCTTCTAAGTCATCAATCAATTCTCCATCAACTTCGACTCCTTGTGCCAGGTCATCATCACCACCTTCGTCAACTTGAACTTCTTCTTCAAGTTCATCATTAGTATCATCATTAACTTCGACTTTCTCTACCAGGTCATCATCCCCTTCTTCTACGACTTCGATTTCGTCTACCAGGTCATCATCCTCTTCCCCAATTGCTCTATCTTCGTTGACTTCGTTCAAATCAATTCCACTCAATTCAACTTCAGCTACTTCAGTTTCAGTTACTTCTGTTTCTGCTACTTTTGTCTCAGATACTTCGGTCTCTCCTATTTCGATTTCAAACTCATCATTTTTTTCGACTGATTCATCATTCTTTAGCTTTTCATAATCCAACCTCATTTCATCGCTCGATTCACCAACTGACTCAACGCCTGATTCATCGCCTGATTCAACACCCGATTCTTCGACTAAATCAACATCTGATTCTTCGTCTGAATCAAAATCTATCTCTTCGCCTGAATCAACACCAGTGTTGTCAGCATTACGGCCGGAATCTTGTGTTGGATCTGAAATTCTTTTATCTGCATCTTTATTGATCCTGGCTGTGGTGAGTTCGCCGCTTTGTGTTACAGCGAGTAATTCATTTGTCCCGGAACTTTCCTGGTCAGAATCATCGGTAAGATTGACTCCCTGTCCGCCGTCCATAATGGTAGGACTGACCATTGCTTCATCAAAAATTTCTTTAAGCTTAGGCAGATCATCCGCGGAATTGATCCCGAAATAATCCATAAATGATTTGGACGTAGCATAAACCAATGGATGACCAGGCATCTTTTCATTTCTGCCCGTGATCACAACCAGTTCTTTTTCAAGAAGGCGCTGAATAGCATAATCACTGCTTACACCCCTGATAGCTTCGATTTCACCCTTGGTTACAGGTTGCTTATAAGCTATGATCGATAAGGTTTCAAGCGCAGCTGTCGATAAGCGTTTTAAAAACTTTTCTCCATTAAGCTGGGCAACTGTCTTATGATATTCTTTCTTGGTAAGAAATTGAAGTCCACCACCGCTTTCCCTTACTTCAAAAGGGTAAAATTCAGAGCGGTACTTTTCAACGATTCCGTCGATAGCCGTCTGGATCTGTTCAAGCGTAAGTTTTTCATCCATGAAACCAAATGCATTATTGGCAAGTTCAGTGAGTTCCATAGCCGTTAATGGCTTATCACTTGCAAATATGAGGGCTTCAATATGCGGTATAATGTTTCCGATTTCCATATATAATATGCAGGTGTTTGATTAACCCTGCAGTGCAGCGGCACCACTCACGATCTCGGTAAGTTCAGTTGTGATGGCAGCCTGACGGGCACGGTTATATGAAATCTTGAGACTTTTGATTAGTTCATTTGCATTTTCGGTGGCCTTATCCATTGCCGTCATTCTTGCCCCGTGATCTGATGCGTTTGCATCAAGCACAGCCTTATACAACTGGGTATTCAGGATTTTCGGCATCAGCTCTGCAATAAGTTGTTCCTTCTCCGGCTCAAAAATAAAATCTACTTTTTTAGCACCTTCTTTTGCCTGGATCTTTGGGATCGGCAAAAATCTTTCAACAGTGAACTTTTGAGTAGCAGCATTTTTGAACTCGCTGTAAACCAGTTCAACAACATCAAACTCCTTTTTCTCAAAGGCTTTCACCGCTGCCTGTGAACAGGCCTGTACGCTTTCGAAATTGAGCTTTAAAAATATATCCCTGTAAGTCGGGTCCACATTGAATTTGTTCTTGAGAAAATGCTCATAACCTTTTTTACCGATCGTCCAGATCACAACATTACCTTTTGCTGCCTGGGTCGTGTATCTTTCACGGATCGCCTGTTTGGCCATCTTGATGATATTAGCATTATATGCACCACACAAACCACGATCTGAAGTAATTACTATCAATAATACCTTTTCAACAGGTCTTTCCAATGCGAGACCGGAACCACCAGCACTGCCATCCGAATTGCTCACAATATTACTCAGTACTTCCTGGAGCTTACGGGCATATGGACGCATCTGAACAATATTGTCCTGAGCCTTTCTCAGTTTAGCAGCACTTACCATTTTCATCGCCTTGGTAATTTGTTGCGTATTCTGCACAGATTTTATCCGGTTCCGTACTTCTTTTAACTGGCCTGCCATAATTAAATAATGATGGTACTTTAAGTATTGTAAAGATCGAAGAATCAATTTAACTCATTGACTTTGAAGCTGATAAACATATTCGCTTCGAAGGATGTTTAAATCGGATGCAAAGGTAGCAGAAAGGCAGCAAACTTCCATTAATATAGACCCAAATTTGAAGGTGCTCCTGCTCCATTATCCGGTAAGATTACCGTTAGAAAAAGTATTTTCAAGTTCCCTGGCATAAAAGCACTTGCAATCAAAGGATTAGGATAAATTTAGCCCCCGGATCGCAAATCCGAACTTTCAATATGCCAAAAGCAAAGAAATCAACGAAGCCAACCGCAACCAAAGCATCACCGGTCAGCCGTAAGCCGGCCGTAATAAGAGAACCGCCTATCATCCTGGTAACAAATGACGATGGGGTCACCGCTCCGGGAATCAGGAACCTGGTGGAGGCAGTCAGGGATCTTGGAAAAATAGTAGTTGTTGCCCCGGACAAACCACAGTCAGGAATGGGCCATGCGATCACCATCGGCCAACCATTGCGCTTACAGAAAGTGGATGGGTTCGGGGATGTTGATGCCTGGTCTTGTTCAGGAACACCGGTCGACTGCGTAAAACTGGCGGTTGATAAAGTGCTTAAGGGAAAACCTGATATCTGCCTCAGTGGTATAAACCATGGTGCCAACCATTCAATTAATGTGATCTATTCCGGAACTATGTCAGCAGCCATGGAAGCTGCCATCGAAAGCATTCCTTCGATTGGTTTTTCTTTGCTTGATCATAGTATTGATGCAGATTTTACAGGAGCCAGGAAATATGCAAACCTGATCGTAAAAGACATGCTGAAAAGAAAGATGGACAAACACCTGTTACTGAATGTGAATGTACCCGCTATTGATGTTGCCCTTATCAAAGGTGCAAAACTTTGTCGCCAGGCTTATGCTAAATACCAGGAAAATTTCCTTGAAAGAGATGATCCGAATGGCAGAAAGTATTTCTGGCTCACAGGCGAATTTGTAAATTTTGACAAAGGAAAGGATACAGATGTATGGGCACTGAAAAATAATTATGTTAGTGTTGTGCCCGTGCAATTTGACCTCACTGATTACGTTTTAAAAACCAAATTTGAAAAAAACTGGAAACTCTGATGTTTAAAAGAAACAATCTTCGCTTCGGCTTGATACTCGGCTTCCTGGCGCCTGTGATCAGCGTTTTTGGTTATTATTTTTACAAGTTTTATCCTACATTTTCCTTTGGCGAATTTATCTCAGAGTTAAGAGCTAACAAGGCGCTTATAACGGCAATGACTATCCCATGCCTTTTGCTGAATATTGTCTTGTTTACTATCTATATTAATTCGCGGAAGGATCAGACAGCCAAAGGGGTGTTTGCGATTACGCTGGTTTATGCAATTATATCTTTAATTGTGAAGTTTACGTTGTGAGAACAATACCGGAAGGTTGCAGTCATGCATAGCGGCTCGCCAGGAAATTTATAACCGTTTAAGGCAAATATCAAGGCTATCCTCCCATTGCGGGATGTCCAGCGAATAGGTGTTCCTGATTTTTGAAGTGTCGAGCAATGAAAACGCCGGCCTTTTTGCTGGCGTCGGAAATTCCGGCGTTGTAATTGCCTTTACGTTGCAATCTGAACCGATTCTCAATTTGATAGCCTGGGCAAAGTCAAACCAACTGATTTTACCGCGATTGCTATAATGATATATGCCAGCCACCCAGGATCCACCATTAATGATATCGAGAATTGCAAGCGCCAGGTCCCTTGCGTAGGTCGGCGTTCCAACCTGGTCATAAACCACGCCAATCTCTTTGCGGTCTTTCATTAACCGCATCATCGTTTTCACGAAATTATTTCCAAACTCTGAGTAAACCCAGGCGGTCCTGATAATAATGGATTCCGGATTTTTTTCCATTGCCAGCTTTTCACCGGCAAGCTTCGAAGCGCCATAGTTGTTAACCGGATCAGTATGATGATCTTCTTTATAAGGCGTTTCTGACCGTCCGTCGAAAACATAATCAGTAGAAACATGAATAAATCGTGCACCAAGTTCCTTTGAAGCACCGGCCAAAATGCCAACAGCAGTGGCGTTGACTGCATTTGCACCATCATTATCCGACTCAGCTTTATCTACAGCGGTATATGCTGCCGCATTAATCACATAATCTGGTTTAAAGACACCAAAGGTAGCCGCCACTTCACTCTCATCATCTATAGAAAGCGTATCTCTTGCAGTAAAAAGAAACTCAAAGAATGGATACTCATTGCTGATCGACTGAAGTGACTTACCCAATTGACCATTGGCACCGGTAACAAGAATTCTTTTTGTACTCATGTTTCTGAATTATACGCTAAACTCAAAATTCACCTCGATGTCAGCAAACCTGCGGTTTTGTTTGTCCTTATCCGAAACAATCATTTTATCAGCCGGAATCTTCCAATCTATATTAAGATCTGCATCACTAAGCAGGATGCCTCCTTCACTTTGTTTACTGTAAAAGTTATCGCATTTGTATAGCACTTCCGCAGTCTCACTAAGCACAGAAAAACCATGCGCAAAACCCTTGGGTATATACAATTGTTTTTTGTTTTCTGCGGAAAGCTCTATGGAAAAAGACTGGCCATAGGTAGGTGAGTTCTTACGGATATCAACAGCTACATCGAGGATACTGCCCACCAATACCCTTACAAGTTTTGTCTGCGCAAAAGGATTAAGCTGATAATGCAATCCTCTCACAACTCCGTACTCAGATTTTGATTGATTGTCCTGCACAAAACAATCATTGATACCCTGCGCCGCAAAAATTCTCTCATTATATGATTCAAAAAAAAAGCCGCGACTATCTGCAAAAACCGCAGGCTCAAACAAAAGTAAACCGGGTATGGACACTTGCGTAAATGGCATGAAAAATATTTCTGTGTTTTTTTAATTCTTTATGATTCCTCCGTCATCAGGATCCTTCATGAAACAGGCAGGTAACATTTAGCCCAGGTGAACACTATCTCTTTACATATTGATCATCATAATAATGCTGATAATCTCCCGAGGTGACGTGTTTTATCCAGTCTTCATTTTGAAGATACCAGTCAACCGTTTTTTCGAGTCCCTCTTCAAACTGCAGCGAGGGTTCCCACCCGAGTTCCTTATTTAACTTTGATGCATCGATAGCATATCGCATATCATGACCAGCCCTGTCTTTCACATAGGTTATCAGTCCTGCAGAAGTACCAGGCTCCCTACCAAGCTTCTCGTCCATAATTTTACAAAGCAGGTGAACGAGATCAAGATTTTTCCACTCATTAAATCCACCTATATTGTATTTTTCCCCGTGACGCCCTTTATGAAAAATTGTATCTATTGCTCTTGCATGATCTTCCACAAACAACCAGTCACGAACATTATCACCCTTACCATAAACTGGCAATGGCTTACTGTTCCTGATGTTATTAATCATAAGCGGGATAAGTTTCTCCGGAAAATGGTGAGATCCATAGTTGTTTGAACAATTGGACAAAACAACCGGGAGATTAAACGTATGGTGATAAGCCATCACCAGGTGATCTGATGAAGCTTTGGAAGCTGAGTATGGTGAGCGGGGATCGTATGCTGTTTCTTCGGTAAAAAATCCTTCAGCACCAAGCGAGCCGTAAACCTCATCCGTTGAAACATGATAGAACAATTTATTCTTCATATCGTCTTTCCACGCCTGCCGGCAAACATTCAGCAGGTTAGCGGTACCCATTACATTTGTTTTTACAAATGAAAGAGGATCAATGATAGAACGGTCAACATGGCTTTCGGCTGCAAGATGAATAACTGCATCGAAATTGTACTGATCAAAAAGGCTGAAGATTTTCTTTTCATCTGTTATATCTGCCCTTTCAAATGTATAATTGGGAGCGTTTTCAACGTCTTTTAGATTTTCGAGATTACCTGCATAGGTAAGTGCATCCACATTTACCACCTGGTATTGCGGGTATTTGTTTACAAATAACCTCACAACATGAGATCCGATAAAACCGGCTCCTCCGGTAATCATGATTGTTCTTGAAGTTGACAAGGCGATGTATTTAAAGTTTGATAATTCCGTGTTGATGTTGCAGAATCCCGTACTGTTGCAGCATTGTTTTATTTCTGACGCACGAATTCCTTGGGTTGTTTGAAAAGCTCTTCCTGAGGAAGTGACTTGAAATATTCATAAGTTATTTTCAGACCTTCACTTCTTTTTACTTTAGGTTCCCAACCCAGTACTTCGCGTGCCTTTGTAATATCCGGTTGTCTTTGTTTAGGATCATCAACAGGCAAAGGTTTGTAAATAATTTTCTGGGTGATACCTGTAAGTTTGATGATCTCTTCAGCGAAGTCCTTTAATGAGATCTCATCAGGATTACCGATGTTGACCGGCTGGGCATAATCACTTAGCAACAAACGATAGATTCCTTCAACCAGGTCATCAACATAACAAAAAGATCTTGTCTGGCTTCCATCTCCAAATACTGTCAGGTCTTCCCCTCTCAATGCCTGGCCTATGAAGGCAGGAAGTGCACGTCCGTCATTAAGCCGCATTCTTGGACCATAGGTATTAAAGATCCGGATGATACGGGTTTCAAGGCCATGAAATGTATGATAAGCCATGGTGATTGCTTCCTGGAAACGTTTTGCTTCGTCATATACACCACGTGGACCTACCGGGTTAACATTACCCCAGTACTCTTCAGTTTGCGGATGTACCATTGGATCTCCGTAGATTTCAGATGTAGAAGCGATCAGCATTCTTGCCTTTTTAGACTTGGCAAGACCAAGACAGTTATGGGTACCAAGTGATCCCACTTTCAAAGTCTGAATAGGAATCTTCAGGTAATCTATAGGGCTCGCAGGAGATGCAAAATGCAGGATATAATCCAGTTTGCCAGGCACATGTATAAACTTCGAAACATCATGATGATAGAATTCAAATGCTTCGAGTTTGAACAAATGCTCGATGTTCTGCATATTGCCGGTGATAAGATTATCCATGCCGATAACATGATATCCTTCCTTTATAAAACGATCACAAAGATGGGAGCCAAGAAAGCCTGCCGCACCCGTGATAAGTATTCTCTTTTTTGACATTGACTGGTTATTTATTATTTATTACCTGATGCTGCAACACTTGGACGGCCTATACTTTCGTAATAGAACCCAAGCTTTTTAATTGCGCTTGTTTCAAACAGGTTACGCCCATCGAAAATTACTTTTTCTTTCAGTGCACTAACCATTTTCAGAAAATTCGGTGTTCTAAATTCGTTCCATTCTGTACAGATAACCAGTGCATCTGCATCCTGCAGGCAATCGTACTGGTTTTCGCTATAAAGGATCTTATCTCCAATCACACTTTTTACATTGTTCATCGCTTCAGGATCATAAGCTTCAATCTGCGCACCGCATTTCAGCAACTCGTCAATGATGTATAATGCCGGTGCTTCGCGGATATCATCGGTGTTCGGCTTGAAAGCCAGGCCCCAGATTGCGATCTTTTTATCACGAAGGTTATTATCGAAATACTTTTTAATGCCTGGTAATAAATGAAGTTTTTGTCTTTCGTTTACATCCATAACTGCGTTGAGGATCTTGAAATCATAACCTGTTTCCTGTGATGATTTAACAAGCGCCTGCACATCTTTAGGGAAACAACTTCCACCATAACCGATACCCGGGAACAGGAAACGTTTGCCAATTCTTTCATCGCTTCCAATTCCTAAACGGATCATATCAACATCGGCACCAAGTCTTTCACACAGCTGCGCGATTTCATTCATAAATGAAATCTTTGTAGCCAGGAATGAGTTAGCTGCATATTTGGTAAGCTCCGCAGATCGCTCGTCCATAAATATGATCGGATTTCCCTGGCGTACAAAAGGTGCATACAATTCACCCAATACTCTCCGGGCTCTTGCAGATTCCGTACCAATTACAACGCGGTCAGGCTTCATGAAATCTTCTACTGCAACCCCTTCACGAAGGAATTCGGGATTGGAGGCGACGTCAAACTCGCCATTATAATTTTTAGCGATCGCTTTTCTTACTTTCTCTGAGGTACCTACAGGTACGGTACTCTTATCAATAATTACTTTGTAGTCGGAAAGGATCTTACCAAGATCATCCGCTACACCAAGTATATATTTCAGGTCTGCAGATCCATCTTCGCCCGGTGGCGTTGGAAGGGCAAGGAATATAATTTCAGCGTCCTTTATACCTACTTCAAGATTGGTAGTAAACCGAAGTCTTTCTTCGCGCACGTTACGGATGAACAGTTTTTCCAGGCCGGGTTCATAGATAGTAATCTGACCGCCTGATAATTTGTCGACTTTCGACTTGTCAATATCAACGCAGGTTACATCGTTTCCCGTTTCAGCGAAACAGGTACCGGTTACTAATCCAACATATCCGGTTCCGATAACAGCAATTTTCATATTTGAGGATGTTTTTAGGTTTGCTTATCAGCTAGCTGATATATGATAAAACATTTGAGGTGATAAATTCAAGTTGTTCCTGGTCTAGTTCTGTATGCATAGGAAGAGAAATTACCCTTTCAGTTAGCCAGTCCGTTGTTTTTAAAACATAATCTCCACCACCAAAGGCAGCGAACATTTGTTGACGGTGAGCAGGTACCGGGTAATAGATCATCGAAGGGATCTTTTTTTCAGCGAGATATTGATTCAGGCCATCGCGGTCGACGCCCTCCAGTGTTAAAGTATACTGGTGAAACACATGCCTGCTGTTAAGCGAGCGGAATGGAGTGGATATTTTTTTATTGGATTGAAAAGCTCTATCGTAAAAATCAGCGGCGCTCCTTCTCGCTGAAATATAAGTATCAAGCAATGGCAATTTTACATTTAGAACAGCTGCCTGCATTGAATCCAGCCTGCTGTTACAACCAACCATATCATGATAGTATCTTTTGCTCTGGCCATGATTTGCTATCATCCTGAGCTTGCTGGCAAGGGCCTCATCATCTGTACACATTGCTCCCCCATCCCCATAACAACCAAGATTCTTGGAAGGAAAAAACGAGGTGGTGCCAATGGTACCGATCGTGCCGGTTTTTTTAGTAGTACCGTCTTTAAAAGTGTAATCTGAACCAATCGCCTGGGCATTATCTTCGATCACAAAAAGATTGTGCTTTTTTGCAATCTCCATCACAGCTTCCATGTCGGCCGACTGCCCATAAAGATGAACCGGGACTATTGCTTTAGTTTTTGGGGTTATTGCAGCTTCAATGGCTGCAGGATCTATGCAGAAGGTTTTTGCATCCACTTCCACAAATACCGGCTTCAGCCGGAGGAGTGCAATTACTTCAGTAGTAGCCACATATGTAAAAGAAGGGGTAATCACTTCGTCACCGGGTTGCAGATCCAGGGCCATCATAGCAATCTGGAGCGCATCGGTACCATTGGCACAGGGAACCACATGTTTTGCCCCTAAATAATTGGCAAGTCCGTTGGAAAAATCTGAAACCGCCTTCCCGTTTATGAAAGAAGCATTGTCCAATACCTCCTGAATGCCGGCATCAACAGCATCTTTTATTTTTGCATATTGCAACTGTAAATCAACCATTTGAATGGGCCGCATAATCAAATTTTCCTTTTTTAACGGCCACAAACCTACTGTAAAAAACTGGTTTATGCAACGCGATAAGTAGTTATGAGTGATGAGTTATGAGTTATGAGTGTTTTTGGTAGCCTATTTCGGCAGCCCATAAATCATGTCTTATAACTCATATTTCAATTAATTTGCCGCATGTCTTTGTTTTTTTATAACGCGTTTATTGCGCTGTATGGTTTTGCCGCCGGGATCATTTCACCATGGAACCCCAAAGCAAAGCTATGGTTAAGGGGTCGTAAACGCCTTTTTGACCGACTCGAAACGCAGATTCGCGAAAAGGCCGGTACTGATAAGTCGGAATCCCGCCTGGTCTGGATACACTGCGCCTCACTTGGAGAATTTGAGCAGGGAAGACCGGTTCTCGAAGGTTTGAAAAATGATTACCCTTCGCTTAGAATACTGATCACTTTTTTTTCACCCTCTGGCTATGAAATAAGAAAAAACTATCCCGGGGCTGATTTTATCAGTTATCTGCCTGTCGATTCGATGAATAATGCAAAACGGTTTTTCGACCTTGTGAAGCCGGACCTGGTATTGTGGGTTAAATATGAATACTGGTATTATTTTCTAAACGAAATCAAAAAGCGGAATATTCCTTTGCTGCTGGTGAGCGGTCTTTTCAGAAAAGACCAGGCATTTTTTAAATGGTATGGAGGTCTGCATCGGAAAATGCTTTCCTTTTTTAAGCACCTGTTTGTGCAGGGTCAGTCTTCAGCAGATTTATTAAAAACTTTGGATAACATTCCTCCGGTTACCATAAACGGAGATACCCGGTTTGACCGGGTTACCGCTATTGCCAACACTTTTACTCCCATTGAAGAGATAGCTGCATTCTGCAAGGACTTCCCTGTTATTGTTGCCGGAAGTACCTGGCAGGAAGATGAAGAAGAACTGGATCATTATGCAAACACCCATCCCGGGTTAAGATTTATTATTGCTCCACATGAAATCGATGAATCACATCTCCGGAGCACAGAAACCTTATTTAAACATACTGTGCGATTTTCGAAGTGGAAAAAAACATTTGCAAATCCGACAATTAATTCATCCTCTACTCCACCGAATGTGTTGATCATTGATAATATCGGGATGCTTTCAAGACTTTATTTTTATGCGACTATAACTTATGTGGGTGGTGGGTTCGGCAACGACGGGATTCATAATATCCTTGAAGCTGCGGTTTATGGTAAACCGGTTTTTTTTGGACCTGTGTTTGACAAATTCAGCGAAGCCATTGACCTGCTTGAATGCGGTGGTGCCTATACCGTGGAAAATGCACTGGAGCTTGAGAAAACGATGAATGAATTATTGCAAAACCAGGATGAATACAGGGACGCCTGCACAGCAGCATTGAATTATACTCAGCAAAACAGGGGAGCAACAAAGATGATTCTTGATTATATTAAAGATAACCGTCTGCTATAAATTAACGGGAGAAATTAATCGGATCAGGAAAATCTTCTCTTAACGAGCTGATAGAAATGCCGGGTTGCTTCTTTCATATCATCCCATCCAAGTTTTACTTTCAATTCCCTTTCAATCCAGTACTCCGCTTCTGCCATGATCCTGAAACCATTAATAGTTTTAAGGCTTCTTTCATACATCACTTCATCACCCCTGAAAAGTTCGTTGATAAATACAAACCGGTCATTAATGCCAATTGCCTTTTTAAGATCTTTTATCGGCGTATCTGTAAGTCTGTGACCCACCTCCAATACCTGTTCTTTTAACTTATCGTTAAGAGAATAGTCGGGTGAAGCCATCAGTTCATTGAGCTCTTTCGGTGTATGTTGGTGTGAAAGTGTAGGAATTTCGACCAGTGGATCGAATTGGTAGCCATTCGATTCGTGTTTCTCATTGTAATGATGGGAGCCGTTTTTCTTAACCGGTTCTGTCTTCACAATTTCAACCGGTGCCTTTACTTCTGAAGCAACTGCAACGGATTCCTCACGGACGTATGACCGACCTGCCGGCATTTGGACGGATATCTTGGAAGCAGCCACAGGCCTGCCTGGTACGGCAATGAGCAATCTCAATTCCGACTCGATCATTTGTGTGGTGACCAATAGTTTTGAATGATCGGCGTTTTGTTCAGATTGTTCTTTTAACTTGCCGATCAATTGAGATAAACGATCCATGGTTTATGATAAAGTGTATTTAGTAATTTAAAGTTAACAATTTTCATACCTATTTCAGTCATAAATGTTCATTGAACATAATATAACAGGTGAGCGGAGAGGCTTTATTGAAGTGATTTGCGGATCTATGTTTTCCGGTAAAACGGAGGAACTGATCCGTCGGCTGAAAAGAGCCAAAATTGCAAATCTGAAAGTTGAAATCTTCAAACCAACGATCGATACCCGTTATAATGAAACAAATATTGTTTCACATGATGAATCAATGATTCCATCTACTCCCATAGATAATTCCCAGACAATACTCCTGTTTGCCAGCGGTGTTGACGTAGTGGGCATTGATGAGGCGCAGTTTTTCGATGATCAGCTTCCGGATGTTTGCGACCAGCTGGCACTGAGAGGCACCCGCGTGATTATTGCAGGGCTCGATATGGATTTTAAGGCAAGGCCATTTGGACAAATGCCAAACCTGCTGGCGCGCGCCGATTTTATTACCAAACTGCATGCTATCTGTGTAAAATGCGGAAACATTGCTAACTATTCTTTCCGCAGGCAGCCTGAAGGTCCACAATTAATGCTCGGCGAAAAAGATTTATACGAACCCAGGTGCCGGCAGTGTTATTATCATAAGGATTAGCTTTTTGCCTTATAGTCGCTTAATCATACAGTGCACTTTAACATGCCTGAAAAAATACAAAAAACAAACCCGATAAATGTTTTCCCGGCATATTATGTTGAAGCATTATTTTCGCAGGCTAAATACCACCTATAACGCAATTTAGTCATATACTCGCGCTTGTTAAGAAGGATCTGCTGCTTGAAATCAGGCAACAGTATACTTTCTACGGTATCGTTTTATATGTGGCTTCGACTGTGTTTGTTTTATACCTGGCAATGGACCAGCCCGAAGAAAAAATCTGGAATGGTCTCTTCTGGATGATCCAGCTTTTCATTTGTGTCAATGCCGTAGCAAAAAGTTTCCTTCAGGAAAGCCGTGGACGCATGTTGTATTTTTACACTATTGCCGGGGCACGCGACTTCATGTTGTCAAAGCTTGTTTTTAATGTGGTACTCATGATCATCATGAGTTTGATAAGCCTGGTGCTTTTCCAGATTTTGCTTGGCAACCCCTTACAACATCCTTTAAGATTTGCAGGAATAGTTTGCCTGGGTGGTTGCAGTCTTAGTATGGTATTCACTTTCCTCGCAGCTATAGCTGCAAGGGCACAACAAAATGCCGCTTTGATGGCCATCATGGGTTTTCCGCTTATTATCCCCCAGCTGATGTTACTAATGAAAATTTCGACTACCTCTTTTGCTGATGTTTTACAGGGCGGTGAGATAAGCCTGATGCTACTACTTGGCGGGCTGGACTTACTGGTACTGGCACTCGCCATCATCCTGTTTCCATTTCTCTGGAAAGACTAATATGCGATGGCTATTCCAGGTCCCGTCATTTAATATACAGGGTTGAGATCGAATTTCTATTTCGGATAGATTACCCTAATTTTGCCACCACACAAAAAAATTATGAGGCTAGCCTGGTGGAAAATATTAAGCATTATTTTACTACTCTATACCTTTATTGCCGGGTTCACCACTCAGGTTCCCGAAATTGGTAACTTATACCAGAGCATTCGAAATTTCTTTTTCCATGTACCGATGTGGTTTGGTCAACTGACCCTTGTTACGGTGTCGCTCATTTATTCAATCATGTTTTTGCGAAATCCCCGGGCTAAATACGACATCTACGCAGCTGAGTTTGCAAGAACGGGTATCGTGTTTGGTTGTCTTGGTTTGATTACAGGATCTATCTGGGCAAACTATACCTGGGGTGCTCCATGGAATAATGATCCAAAACAAATTGGAGCTGCAATTGCGCTATTAATCTATCTGGCATATTTTGTTTTAAGAAATTCAATGACCGATATTGATAAACGTGGTCGTGTTGCTGCTGTTTATAACATATTTGCCTATTGCATATATGTGCCAATGATCATGATTTTGCCACGACTTGTTGAATCCCTGCACCCGGGTGGCAAAGGCGTTGAAGGAAATCCCGGATTAAGTGGTAATGATCTTGATCCCCGTCTTCGGATCATATTCTGGCCGGCTGTGCTGGGATGGACGCTTCTCGGTGTCTGGATCTCTACACTGAAAGTGAGAACCGTCATGCTTGAAGAAAAGCAATCAGAGTGGGCCGGGAAACAAGGGACCAACAAACAAAAAACCGAATACCTCGCCGTAAAATGAAAAAATATATCTATTCCTTCCTGTTGTTACTCATCAACAGTTTTGTTTTTGCCCAGGATACAGTGCCCTCCAATGAACCCGCAACCGGTATGCGGTCTGAAGGGAAAATTTATGTGGTAGTTGCCGTTGTGGTGACCATATTGATTGGGTTATTTCTTTATGTCATTCGTCTTGACAGAAAGATAACAAGACTGGAGAAGAAAAATGCCTAAGATTGTAAACCATAAATAAGTTAGTATGTCAGATTACAGTTTTTTCGGCGCTGTCGAAAAGAGCTTTGAAAAAGCAGCGCAGTTCACCAACTGGGATCCCGGTATCCTTGAGCAGATAAAACAATGCAATGCAGTTTATCGTATGCATTTCCCTGTTAAGGTTGGAGATAAGATTGAAGTAATTAAAGCTTACCGTGTTCAGCATTCGCATCACAAACTTCCCTGCAAAGGCGGTATCAGGTTTTCCATGAGCGTAAACCTGGATGAAGTAATGGCACTCGCAGCATTGATGACTTACAAATGTGCTATTGTAAATGTTCCATTCGCCGGCGCAAAAGGAGGAATCACCATCGACCCTAAAAAATATTCCGCTTACGAACTCGAAAAAATCACCAGAAGATATACATCAGAACTTATTAAAAAGAACTTTATTGGTCCTGGTATTGATGTACCAGCTCCGGACTATGGCACAGGAGAACGCGAGATGGCCTGGATCGTTGATACTTACCAGAGTATGCGCCCCGGTGAAATCGATGCCCAGGGTTGTGTTACCGGTAAACCTGTATCCCAGGGTGGAGTTCGGGGCAGAAAGGAAGCTACCGGTCTCGGTGTTTTTTACGGACTCCGTGAAGTTTGTAAGATGACAGAAATTATGGAGCGTTTAGGCCTCACCGTTGGAGTGGAAGGCAAGAGAATTGTTGTACAGGGATTGGGTAACGTTGGTTATCATACTGCAAAATTCTTCCAGGACCATGGAGCGATTATCGTGGGACTGGCCGAATGGGAAGGCGCAATTTCCAATGAAAACGGGCTTGATGTAGATGCTGTTGTTGAACATCGCAGGAAGACCGGGTCAATTCTTGGTTTTGCCGGTGCAAACAACTTCAATAAAAATACTGATGCGCTGGAAATGGAATGCGATATCCTGATCCCGGCAGCGCTTGAAGCCGTGATCACCGGTGAAAATGCGCCCCGTATCAAAGCAAAAATTATTGGTGAAGCTGCAAACGGTCCGTTAACACCGGAGGCTGATGAAGAGTTTATAAGAAGAGGAATTCTTGTTGTTCCGGATATGTATCTTAATGCAGGTGGGGTAACAGTTTCCTATTTTGAATGGCTGAAAAACCTTAGCCATGTACGTTACGGCCGCATGGAAAAAAGATTTACAGAAGATCTTAATACAAAGATCCTTGGCCAGATGGAAGATCTGACAGGAAAAAAAGTAACCCAGAAGGACCGCGAACTGATCATTCATGGTGCTGACGAAGTTGACCTGGTAAGAAGCGGGCTTGAAGAAACAATGATTGGCGCAACACGTGAGATTATGGATGCCTGGCATGCGAATGATAAAATTCCTGACATGCGCACTGCCGCTTATGTTGTTGCGATCAACAAGGTTGGAACCAGTTATGCTGAACTTGGGATTTTCCCTTGATTACTTATTAGATTATTGTACAAATAGAAACCGCGCTTGCCGCGGTTTCATTTTTAATGATCATGGCTTTATCAGAAACTCACTGTTTTTAAGAACCAATTATGTCAAAGTCGATATCCAAAACCAGGTGGGACAAGCTCAGGCAACGAATGATCGCTTATGGCATCCAGGATGTGCCGCTGACGGCCATTCCTGAAAACATCACCGAAGCTATCAAGGAACCGGAAGAGGCAGCAGCCCGGATGCTGATACTATTGTCGGTTGCTTTCTGTGCAAGTAATTCTGCAGAGGCAGATAAAATTGCGGACTGGTTAAAAAAAGAAGATTTATGGCAGGCGGCCAGCGAAAATGAAAAGTTCTTTTTCCGGGAGCATGAAACAACTGATGAAGAAAAAGCAAAATTGTCTTTTCAATTCGAAGGTGCATATATGCTTGCCTGGGTTCTTGGCAGGGTTGAAGTATATCCTGATCCTTCCTCTGAATGTGACCTGGAACTTGTGGGTGATTTTTTTGCAAATGTTCCCCCGGTGTTAGCAGAAACTGATGATCTTTTTGAGGACGCAGGTTTTGAGCGCATTACCTCCATTCATGATGAATACCTGTTCTATAAAATGGCAGCATTATATTTTAAACATATCAAAAAAACAGACAAGGAAAATACTTCCAATGTTCATAGCGCTGCAGCCCATCAACGTTACCTGGTACTTGAATGGCTGTTGAATCCTGATGATCTTGAATGGGACCAGTTGATTGAACTTTTCAACGGAGAAGAGTAATCCCTTCAGATCCCTCAGATCCCGGGTTGAAGATAAACAGGTAAAACTTCCAATTGAGATAAGGTTCCGTTCACTTTTTCAAAGGCAGCACAATAGGAGCCATTTGTTATGACCAGGAATGGAACCGGTATGGCAATATGATACCTGAGTACCTGCGCTAACACTTTTTCATCCAGTGGAACATCCATCGATTTGCATTCTACCATCATCCATGGCAGATGATTATTGTCGTAAACCAGGATATCAAATCGTTTTTTCAGGTCGCCGAGCTGTAATTCTTTTTCAATGGCGATAAGTGAGCCCGGATAAAACATCGTTTGTAAAAGGTATTGAATGAAGTTCTGCCGCACCCACTCTTCAGGGGTCAGCCTTAACCATATTTTACGCGAAGGGTCAAAAATCAGTTCCTTTCCCAGCTCCTCTTTAATCTTATATGAATATGGAGGATACATTATCTTTATCATGTGCTCAAAGATAGTTATGTGATCGAAAATTATTTGATCCGGTATTGATGCTTTGGGACGGGAACAAAAAAAACAAAATTGATCGGATGAAAACAAAAGAAGAGATAGTCGAAAACTGGCTACCGCGTTACACTGGTGAGATACTGGAGAACTTTGGCAAATACATCCTGTTAACTAACTTCAGTAATTATGTTTACATGTTTGCTGAATGGAACGATGTAAAGGTCGTTGGTGAAGGAAGACCTATGATGTGCGCAACTGCAGGTGATATTACGATTATCAATTTTGGTATGGGAAGCCCGACTGCTGCAACTATAATGGATCTGTTGACCGCAGTAGCACCAAAAGCAGCACTATTCCTGGGCAAATGCGGCGGACTAAAAAAACGGAATAAACTGGGTGATCTTATTTTGCCAATCGCGGCAATCAGGGGTGAAGGAACCTCGGGCGATTATTTCCCGGCAGAGGTGCCGGCCTTGCCTGCTTTCGCACTGCAGAAAGCGGTTTCAACTACAATCCGGGACTATGGAGTCGATTATTGGACTGGTACTGTTTACACGACCAACCGGAGGGTATGGGAGCACGATGTGGAATTCAAAGAATATTTACAGAAAATAAGAGCATACGCAATCGATATGGAGTCTGCAACAATTTTTACTGTTGGATTTCATAATAAAATTCCAACAGGGGCTCTCCTGCTTGTCAGTGATCAGCCAATGACACCTGAAGGCGTTAAGACAGAAGAAAGTGATAAAAAAATTACAGCTGACTATGTTGAAAGACATTTAAGGATAGGCATTGATTCACTGAAACAACTGATCAATGAAGGACTAACGGTTAGGCATCTGCGCTTTTAATCAATAAAGTATCATTAATGTCAGAACCCTTGTTAAAAATCAGGGACCTCCAGGTTGATTTCAATTCAGCGCTTGGCAAAACAACGGCGGTCAGCAATATTAATTTCGAAGTTGAAAGAGGTGAAATTGTTGCTATTGTTGGTGAATCCGGTTCGGGCAAGTCAGTTACATCTTTATCAATACTGCAACTATTACCAACTCCCCCGGCCGCATATCCAAAAGGCGAAATATTGTTTTCGGCCGATGGAATCAGTTCCTTAAACCTGCTTAATCTCCCTCTAAAAGAGTTAAGAGCGTTGAGAGGAAATGAAATTGCCATGATTTTCCAGGAACCTATGAGTTCACTGAATCCAGTCTTTACTTGTGGCGACCAGGTGATTGAAGCTATTATGCTGCACCAGAAGTTGTCACGCAAACCGGCAATGGAGAAAACCATCAGGCTATTTGAAAAAGTAAAATTACCTGACCCGGCTTCCATGTTTCACAGGTACCCGCACCAGCTAAGTGGTGGCCAGAAGCAGCGGGTCATGATAGCAATGGCCATGAGTTGTGAGCCTTCATTACTGATCTGTGATGAACCCACCACTGCGCTTGATGTTACCGTACAGAAAACGATACTACGGTTGATCAGAGAACTCCAGGCGACTGAAAAAATGGGTGTAATCTTTATAACCCATGACCTGGGTGTGGTTGCAGAAGTTGCTGATCGTGCCATTGTAATGTACAAAGGCTCGATCGTTGAACAGGGAACCGTAAAAGATATTTTCAGCCATCCTGAACATCCTTATACGCGTGGGTTATTGAGTTGCCGGCCGGTATTGCATCCCAAAGGGCTAAGATTACCCGTGGTTGCCGATTTCATGAACGGGACTATTGAGGCACTGCCTTCACTCAAACTTACCGATATCAGTACTGATACCGGTACAGCAGGTTCAATCGGATCTGCTACCGGAATATCCGATTCTTATGTATCCGTCAAAATAGAAGCTGCTAACAACGATCTCGTAGTTCCACGAAGGGTATTAATGAAAGCAGAGGATATCAATGTCTGGTTCCCATCGGGCAGAACAATGTTTGGCAAACCGAAACAATATATCAAGGCGGTACAGGACGTTAGTTTTGAAATTTTTGAAGGCGAAACGCTGGGCCTTGTCGGCGAATCGGGTTGTGGCAAAACAACGCTTGGCAGAACTTTATTGCGGCTTATTAAACCCAACTCAGGGCATATACATTACAAAAATCAGGATATAGCAACGCTGGATCCGGACACTATGCGCTCCATGCGCCGGGATCTCCAAATTGTTTTCCAGGATCCTTATTCTTCATTAAATCCCCGGATAACCATAGGAAGCGCTATTGCAGAACCGCTCAAAGTACAGGGGATTGTAAAACAAAGCGCAGAGAGAAAAGCCAGGGTGCTGGAATTGCTCGAAAAAGTGAATCTGCAACCTGAACATTTTGCCCGCTACCCGCACGAGTTCTCAGGAGGCCAAAGGCAGCGTATTGTCATCGCCCGGGCACTGGCTATGAATCCCTCCTTCCTGGTCTGTGATGAGTCTGTATCGGCTCTTGACGTTAGCGTCCAGGCACAGGTACTGAACCTGCTGAATGACCTTAAAAAAGAGTTTGGCTTTACCATTGTCTTTATTTCTCACGATCTTGGTGTTGTCAGATATATTAGTGATCGTATTATGGTGATGAATAAAGGCCGGATCGAAGAAATCGGGCAGAGTGAAGATGTGTATCACAGGCCAGTTTCAGAATATACCCGCAAACTTATTGATTCTATTCCCGGTATTTAAGCACTGGAAAGCTTGTTGATCAGCGGTTTAACTCCTTAAGACTTTATTTTATGGTTTCCAAAAAAAATATTACCTTCGCCCGCTTGAAATTTAAACAAACATGATATTAAACCTGGTGCCGTAAGACCTGGTTTGTATCGGATCCGACCGATCTTCCCATTCCACTGCTCCCGCGGTTTCATATCATGACGACAGGCAATATTTAAACTAAACTTTTACATGAAACTTTCTCAGTTCCGTTTCGATCTACCCTTGAATCTAATCGCTCAGCATCCTGCAAAAAAACGTGAAGACGCCCGAATGATGGTTGTCCATCGCAAAACCGGCCAGATTGAAAACAGGACGTTCAAAGACATAATGGAATATTTTGATGACAAAGATGTTTTTGTTGTCAACAATACCAAGGTTTTCCCGGCGCGTATGTATGGCCGTAAAGAAAAAACAGGGGCAAAAATTGAAGTTTTCCTTTTACGAGAATTAAATAAACCCAACAGGCTTTGGGATGTGATAGTTGATCCGGCTCGTAAAATACGTGTTGGAAATAAGCTTTATTTCGGTGAAAATGACGAGCTGGTTGCAGAAGTTATTGATAACACAACATCCCGTGGCCGTACCATTCGTTTTTTATGGGATGGAACCGATGAAGAGTTTCGCCAGATGCTCGAAATCCTGGGTGAAACACCATTGCCAAAATATATCAAACGTAAACCCGAAGCAGAAGACAAGGAAAGGTTCCAGACTGTTTATGCAAAACACGAAGGAGCAGTTGCTGCACCAACAGCAGGTCTGCATTTCAGTATTGAATTGATCAAAAGACTTGAAATTAAAGGTATCCGCTTTGCAGAAGTAACACTGCATACCGGCCTCGGAACTTTCAGGCCGATTGAAGTGGAAGATCTGAGCAAACATAAGATGGATGCTGAATACTACCGGATAGAAGACAATGCCTGTAAAATCGTAAACAAAGCGATTACCGGCAATCACAGGATCTGTTCTATAGGAACAACAACCATGCGTGCCCTTGAATCTTCCTATACTGCAGAAAAACTAATGAAACCATCAGAAGGCTGGACGAATATTTTTATTCACCCACCTTATAATTTCAATATTGCAGATTCATTGGTTACAAATCTGCATTTACCAAAAACAAGTTTGCTGATCATGGTTTGTGCTTTTGCCGGATATGATCTCGCAATGGAAGCTTATAAAAAAGCGATCAAAGACAAATATCGATTCTTCAGTTATGGAGATGCCATGCTGGTTATCTAACTTTATATCAATTCCCCTTCTTAACCGGAGGGGAATTTTGGTTTAATAATAAACGGATGAAATACATATTACTTTTCTGCATGTTTATCTCTGCCCTGCCAGTAATTGCGCAAGACTTTATGGCCTTATATTCCGATAGTGTTCCCAATTCTATTGCCGGCCCCGATCGCGAGAAATCTGAAACTACGGGTGGAATTGAACGTGTAAGTAAAGTAAGAAACCCGGGTATCAGCATTTATCTGCCAGCCCAAGAATCTGCTACCGGTGAAGCAGTAATCATTTATCCGGGTGGTGGATATGGTATACTGGCTATTGACCATGAAGGATACGATGTGGCTAAACGCTTTAATGAAATGGGCATTGCTGCCTTTGTTGTTAAATACCGCCTGCCAGACGACAGTATAATGGTTGATAAGAAAATAGGTCCATTACAGGATGCCCAGCGTGCTATTCAGCTGGTAAGGGAAAACGCTACCAGGTGGAATATCAAACCAAATAAAATCGGGATTATGGGTTTCTCTGCCGGGGGCCATCTTGCCTCAACTGCCGGCACACACTTTCAAAAAGCTTATATCTCAAATCCTAACAGAACTTCCCTCAGACCCGATTTTATGATTCTGGTATACCCGGTAATCAGTTTTAGTGATAGTATTGGTCACCGCGGTTCAAGAAACAATCTCCTTGGAAAAGATGCAGATGATAAACTGGTAAAAGAATATTCAAATGAACTGCATGTAACAGATAAGACTCCACGAACTTTTCTTATCCATGCAAAAGATGACAAAGGAGTTCCATTTGCAAACAGTACTGTTTTTGCAGAGCAACTAAAAAGACATAAGGTGCCGGTAGAAGTATACCTGTACGAAGCAGGCGGTCATGGTTTTGGCATGAATAATCCGACGAGCAATGTGAAGTGGATGGATCTTATTGAGAAGTGGATACATGCAAAATAAAGCTTAAACGGATTTGTGATCAAGCTTTAGTTCTATCCTTTGATCTGTTTTTTGAACGGCAAGTATCCTCAACCTGTTACCCACAATCCAAACAACATCATCTTCTTTAAAAATATAATCCGATTCCGGGTTAAGTATTCTTTCATTGTTTTGTTCGATGCCTACCACGAGTCCGTGCGTTTTTTCCCGGATACCCGAATTCCGGATCGTAAGATTTAAAAAAGGTGAATCCTGGCCGATGGTTATACGCTCAAGTGTAACCTGTGTTTTTGTTTTGGTTATATGTGTGCTCGTATTAATGAAATCAAGATACTGGTTAAACTTCTCGATCTGTTCGTCGGTTCCTATTACTGCCAGGTTATCATATGGATATATAACTTCATGCCTGCCGGGAACGGTGATCCGATGTTCTCCCCTTTCAATGATTGCCACATTTATTCCAAATTGTTCACGCCAGCCAAGACTCAACAAGGACTGGCCTGCGATGCTTGATTCTGGTTTTATTTCAAAGTTTGCCATATGCGCATCCCAGGGTGCGAGATCGGGTTCGGTTGATAAGACCTGTTCCGTTTCCCTGTCATTAAGATTCGCCAGGAACCGGTTCTCAAGACGGAAATAAAAAGCCTGTATCCTTTTTGAGAAAAAGAATAAAACAACTATCAACCCAATAACCATTATATAAGCCAGTTCCTGGGAAACAAAACGATCCAGGAAAAACCCAATAAAAAATATAGCCAGCAGAATACGGAAAATCTGTAATAAAATCATTGATCCCCTGTACCGTTTTTCGGACCAGACCCTGAACGTTTCCTCGGTGTACACTTTTTTTATTGCAAGGGCCCAAAGAAATGGCAATAAAACAAGAAGTGTTATTACTGCTGCCAGCTGGTTCGCCCATCCGCTCCAGTTGAGCTTTTCATGCATAGCATCAATCAGGTAGTTTGAAGACAACACTATAATTGATATTATGATGGTCGAATGCAGTATGATATTATAAAACTTTGCCCTCAATAATTTTTGCCAGTCAGTTGCCACCTGTATGTTTTGAGAACCCGAGCCATAACGTATGATGGCTGATTTTACATTGGCCGGAAGCACGCGATCGGTCCACCGGTAAAAAGGATCTGAATACCTTATAAGAAAGGGTGTCGCAAATGCTGTTACTGCTGATACTGCTACAGCGATTGGATATAAAAAATTGCTGGTCACATTTAATGTGACCCCAAGAGCAGCAATAATAAAAGAGAACTCACCGATAGGCGAAAGGCTCATTCCGGCCTGCACAGAAGTCTTAAGTCCCTGCCCCGCGATGATGGAACCTATGGTAGTGCTGATCAGTTTGCCAGCAATAGTAATAAAACTGATAAGTAATACAGGACCCGCATAGTTGATTAACATTTGCGGATCAATGAGCATGCCGACTGATACAAAAAACACTGCACCAAAAAGATCTTTAACAGATTTGACGAGGTGTTCTATCCTTTCGGCCTGCGTTGTTTCTGCCAGGATTGAACCAATTATAAACGCACCAAGAGCCGGAGAAAACCCAGCCCTGGTAGCCAGGTAAACCATAAGCAGGCATAGGGCAAGTGAAGTAACAAGGAGTGTTTCATCATTCAAATACTTTTTCACCATTTTCAGGAATGAAGGCAGGAAAAAGATTCCGGCTACAAACCAAAGAACAAGATAGAAGATGAGTTTCGCTATTGATGTTAGCATTTCCTGCCCTGCAAAATGACGGGTCACGCCAAACGTCGACAATAAAACGAGCAGTACCACAGCTACAATGTCTTCCACAACCAGGATACCGAAAACAAGATTGGAAAACTTCTGCCCCTTCACACCCAATTCCTCAAAAGCACGGATAATAATAGTAGTTGATGAAATGGAAAGAATTCCCCCAAGAAAAATACTATCCATACTACTCCATCCAAGCAGCATCCCTACCAGGTATCCAAGAAGTAGCATAAACAGTACCTTGATGATCGCAGTAACAGATGCAGCAGCGCCAACTTTTAGCAACTTCTTAAAACTGAATTCGAGCCCAAGACTGAACAACAGGAATATTACCCCAATCTCAGCAAGTACTTCAATATCTTTCTGATCGGTGATGGTTGGGAACAGGGAAAAGTTCGGTCCAACCAGTACACCCGCCAGCAGGTATCCCAGGATCACCGGTTGTTTTAATTTTTTAAAAATAAGCGTCATGAGGGCGCCCGCTCCAAGTATAAGTCCGAGGTCAACAATCAGAGGTGACAAATGAGGCATAGAAAACAGTGTCTGGTAAAATAATTCTTGTCAGGAGAAATAATTCTTGTCGGGAAAAAAGTCCAGGATCATGCTGGCATAAGCTGGCCTAAATTGAAATATGCAGGAATTTATAAGCCTCAGCAAATCCTGATTCGGTAGTATGCTGTAACAACTCCTGCCATAATTTTATCTACCAGAAGTGATGATGTGGAAAAACGATATGATAGTGATGCAATGGATGATTAAAAGCAGCCTGCATCCGGCCGTTATGACCTGATGACAGGTCGTTTAACTGGCAAATGATCGGCGCAAATGGCTGTCCGGCGTAAATCCTGGACCCGGTAACCATATACGGACGGGCCGGGATGGTTATTATTTCTGCCAGGCAGGCAAAATTCGTGTGGCATGTTGCATTTTCAATTTGCCTTGGACGGTTGAACGAAGTAGCGGCTGATATAAAAGACGTTGAAATTGAAGGCAGATTGATATCACTTACCCTGCTGCCATCACCTGACTGCCTGGCCATTGCCGGATTAAAGCAATAAAGTAATGTAAAAACGAATATGATCGCGGAGGCACCTTTCACCCTGCAAATATATCCATTTGCACGATAGTGAATACAAATCACACATCAACATGCCTCTGTATTCCCACTCATAACTCATAACTCATAACTCAACTCATAACTCATGACTTACCTGCCCCTGGCATCATCATACTCAATCGGAAGAAGATGTGAAATCTTTTCACTCCATGCCCAGTAGCCTGAAGAAAAAAATTCTGTAGCCGGATAACAGCTGCCATTTTTATCAATGGCAACGGGATTTCCATTCAATAAAGAAACAAGCGATCGTGGATGATAAGCTTTTCGGTTCTGACCTGTTGATAATAGAAACCCTTTTTCCTCAAAGCCAGCCCGGTACATCACTTGTATGTAGTTGTCGAAATACATGATGCGCTGTTTGTCGCCTGTAATTGAAACCAGGCTATCGGCGTTGAGATTATGTTTCGAATAAATATCTTCATAGTCTTCCTGCCTGAGGATCTTATTATAATATTCACTTGAATCAGCATTATCTCCCGGACCAAATTTACCGCGGATAATTGCTCTTACCCTGTCCTTCTCATCGTTGTGAATTCTTTTGACCCGTTTTACTTCAAACTCATTTTCCACCAGGTTATTATTATAGAGTGAGCGGATAAAATGGACAATTGAACCTTTATAAGCAGCATGACGTTCACGCAAAAATCTTTTGGGGATATTTAGTGTGTCTTTGGCCATGTCTTCAAAAAGCGTATAGCCAAGATAAAACAAGGTATTTTGCTTGAAGTCATAATTGAAGTCTTCCAGTTGATAACTAATCCGGTAACCCAGCTCCCGGTTCTCAATAATTAAGGGTTCATCTGCAACTGCGGTAAGTATATTTTTCTTTTTTGAATGGCGGAAGCGCAGTGTTTTATAATTCCTGATTTTACATAGTTTGGCGGCTTCTGTAGTACCGATAAAATTTTCAATAAAGAATTTACCCCATTTCTCCCAGCCATCTTTTTCATATGGTTCCACAATCACGGTTTCAAGTTCTGTTGCCTTTGGCTCAAGATAAATCTTCAGTTGCAAGGGCAGCTTATCAGACGAGAAAGAATAAACCTGGGTACCGTAACCTACTGAAGATATTATAAGATCATATTTGCCGGCAGGAATACCGCCAAGTCGAAAGGTACCGTTCGCTAAAGTGACGGTACCTTTTGAGGTATTTGTGATAAAGACGCTGGCATTGGGGATCGGGGCCTCCGTTTCACCATTGATTACCCTGCCGGCAATGAAATTTTTTTCTTGTGCGGTTGCTCCAAAACAGAAAAACGATAACAGCACCAATCCCGGTACTACGGCCTTTAGCATAATCAGGATTTGTCCCCGGTTTAAAATATTGAATGAAAACTAATTGTTATTAAAATCATTTATCCTATTCAATTACTCTGCCACGGTTTGCACTGATTAATCCAGATTAAATAGCCCTTTATTCAACAGCTGCAGCGTTTGCACTTTATAAGATGAAGGAACAAGGAGGGACACATTGTGCTTACTTCCGCCATAACTCACCATTTGCACCGGGACCGTAGCTAGTGATTCAAACAATTTGCTGAGCACACCAGGAGTCTGTGCTATTTCATTTCCAACTACAGACACTATTGTAAGGTTTTGCTCCACAGTTATCTTACCGAAAGGATCAAGTTCTTTTAATATGTCTTTTAAGTTTGTTATACTGTCGATAGTTACGGAAACCGCAACCTCAGAAGTAGTGATCATGTCAATGGAAGTCCTGTATTTTTCGAACACCTCGAAAATCTTCCTCAGGAATCCATAAGCAAGCAACATACGACTGCTTTTTATATTGATGGAAATGATTCCGTCTTTAGCCGCAACTGCTTTCACGCCAACTGATCCTGCTTCTTCAGTGATCAATGTACCTTTTGCATCCGGTTGCATGGTATTAAGCAATTTCACCGGTACTTTATAATGTTGTGCGGGCCAGATAGAAGCCGGGTGCAGGATCTTTGCTCCGAAATATGCAAGCTCCGCCGCTTCTTCAAAACTCATTTGCTCAATAGGCATCGTTTTCTTAACTACACGCGGATCGTTGTTATGCATACCATCAATATCAGTCCAGATCTCGCAAACACGTGCACTTGCCGCTGCGGCAATCAATGATGCACTGTAATCGCTGCCGCCCCTCTTAAGATTATCAACTTCACCCCTTGCATTCCGGCTGATATAACCCTGCGTGATAAACAATTTTTTATCGGAATGTTGTTTGAGAAGCGCTTCCAGTTTGGTCCTGATGCTACTTACCTGTGGTTCATCGTAGCTATCAATAGACATAAATTCCAGGGCTGGCAACAGAGCGTGCGACTGACCGATCTCTTCCAGGTATACTGAAAATAATTTGGTTGAAAGAAGTTCTCCCTGTGCAAGAATATCTTTGCTAAGCGCCTCACTGAAAGATATTTTCAGAATAATATTGAGGAACTCGAAATGCTCAGTTACGATACCGGCAGCCTTTTCAAGTGCTTTATCGCTCTTGACCAGGTCTTTTATGAAATTATTATAATGGGCCTGGAGATTATCAATATGTTGCTTTGCTGCATCCTTATTACCCGCGGCCATAGCTTCCCCGATAGAAACAAGGGCATTGGTAGTTCCGCTCAGGGCGCTTAATACCACAATGGTTGGTTCGTTCTCTTTGGTAATTAATTCCGCTACCTGGTGCATTCTTTCTGGTTTGCCGACCGAGGTTCCACCAAACTTCATGATTTTCATGTGCAATAAAAATTTTGGAACGCGAAGATAACGATAGCTAAATAAATTTCATTTCAAGTTTCCCCGGATGCAGGTAATTAAATGAATTTCATTTCAAGTTTCACGGCATGTTGATAGCTAAATAAATTGCATTTCAAGTTTCCTGGCGAGAAATTCAAGATCATCCGCTACGGAATGCAATAAGGGAATACCGTTGAGGCGCCGGTCAGATTCCATTTCTCTTTCAGGATCGCCGGGTATCAAAACCTGTTCTTCACCTTCCACGGTTTTGGCCGAACGGAAGCGCCTGATCCAATTGTCCATATTGCTCTTAAAATCAGCAGCAGGACGAAAAGCGTCTATCCGCATAGCTCCGAAAAAATGACCGATTCCTTTGCCGGGCATTTGCTCAGGCATTGGCACATAGGCCGGGAAAGGCGGGACCCAGGGACCGTAATTTGCCCCACTGAGTATGGCAGAAAATATATCAACTACAGCTCCTAATGCATAGCCTTTATGGCTACCATGTTCACGATCGCCTCCGAGTGGCAACAAGGCACCGCCAGATTTCAGTTCATGGGGATTATTACTCGGGTTACCGTATTTGTCCTGGATCCATCCATCAGGCGCCGTTTTATTTTTACGCTGGAGAATTTCAAGTTTCCCGTTTGCGGCAGTAGTAGTGGCTAGATCGGCCACAAACGGTGGTTCTTCCCCACCCGGGATAACCACGCAAATCGGATTTGTACCCAATAACCTCTCAATTGAATAAGTCGGCGCTACCAGCGGACTGGCGTTTGTCATAGCAATCCCAATCATATCATGCTCAAGGGCCATCATCGCATGATATCCGGCAATGCCAAAATGGTTGCTGTTTTGAACGCTGACCCATCCTGTTCCCACGTTTTTGGCTTTATCTATTGCGATCTGCATCGAATATGGAGCAACAACAAGTCCAAGCCCCCCGTCTCCATCCACCACAGCTGTTGAGGGAGTTTCATGAATGATCTTCAATATAGGGCTCGTATTCGCCCGTTTTGCTTCCCATAATCTCACATAACCCGAAAGCCTCGCAACACCATGTGAGTCTACACCACGCAGATCGGCTGATAATAAAACAAGGGCGGAAATAGCAGCATCTGCTTCAGAGCAACCTATCCTGATAAACACAGATTTTGTAAATTCAAATAAATCGTTATACGCAAATAATTTTTCAGGCATCGCCAAAAATAAAAACTTCGTATCCATTTATAGAAAGAAAAAAGAATAGCCGGTCATTTTTAATAACCGGCTATTTAATTTCAAGCAGATAAAAGATGTAAAAAAGCTATTGCATTTTTTACATGACCATCTGAATTTATTTCGAAGCTTTCATCAGTCCGGTCACATATTCCGCGGTTTGTTTCACATCAGGCATATTGTTTTGCCAGTTTCCCTCGCGTTCAACTGACATCAAACCTTTGAAATTCTGACGTTTTAACTCAGCAAGTATTTCAGGATATTTCAGAACACCGGTGCCCACTACCACGTCTTCAGCCTTTGTATTGTTAAACTCTTTAATGTCTTTAAGATGTACACCGATTATGCGTCCATCAAGTTTTTTCAGACATTCGACTACGTCAAGTCCGCTACGGCCCCAATGTCCAAGATCAGCACAGGCATAGATGTTTGGATGACCTTTCATGGCAGCAACAACTGAATCGGGATGCCAGTATGGATTATTTTTTGGATGTTCATGAATGGCAAGCTTAACGCCATAAACACCTGAAAGACTATCTATCAGGCCCCAATGGGATTTGTTAGGCTCTGAATTGATATATTCAATGCCCATTTCCTTCGCGAACGAAAAAAGTTTATTCCATTCAGCAGCATCTTTGGCACCTGTAACACCAAACGCAACAACACGCATACCCTTAGATGACAACAATTCCTGGATGCCTTTTTTACTTTCGGCAGACATGTTAATATTGAAAGAGTCTTTGAAGTTGCCGCCCAGAGCCTGGCCCGGGAAAGCCTCGATGAATTTTATGCCGGCGCTATCTGCTTTTTCTATAGCAGTAACAAATGGAAACTCTCTGAATGTCCAGAACTGAACACCAATCTTCCAATCTTCTGCCGGTGCTTCTGTAACTGTTGCTGTGGCAGAGGTTGAATCAGCGCTTGCTGAGGCTTCGGTAGAATTATCTGTGCATTGAGTAAAGACAGCTAATGATGCAAAAGCCAATAAACTTTTTGATATTACTCTTCCTGAGAACAATCCTTTTGAAAACAATTTTTTCATTTGACAGCTATTTAGTGATTGATTTGTTAAAGCGGCCTGAAGTTAGGGATTAACTTTCGAAAAATCGTTTGCTTTAAGCCGTATCGGGGCTTAAAATATTATCTTTAATTCCAGGAACTTAATTGTTTGATGTATAAAAATTGATGTATAAAAATTCTTTTCGCATTTTCTTTATGCCCGCCCGCTTTTCGGTATTGATGCTTCTTTTTTTTGTATTCAATACGCGCTCGCTTTTTTCACAGGGCACAAGCCAGGACATTTATTCCGACTATGTACTTTACCAAAAACGTGCAAGACTCGATAAAGACCTTCGTGAAAATATTGTTGCCAAAACTTTTAATGAAAAACTTGATAGCAACAACGAGCACAAATTTGAATCGGCTTGTCTTGCCATTTCACAATTTCTTTTTGATGGCTCCGTGATAAAGTCTGGATTCAACCAGTTGTTTACCGGTTATGAATGGTTGCAGCCGGAAACGAGAAGATCATTCCTGGAAGCAGTGTATGCCGTTTATCCCGATGAATATTACAAAAATATCAAATCAATATTTTTGAATGAATCAGAGCCGATCCTGTTTGCAATGGCAGCAGCATATTTATTGCGTAAGGACACGGTTACAGATAACCGGAACGATTTAAAAATTGCGATGGTTGAAAAGTTTCCTGAATACGATTCTATAGATGTACTGGTTGAATTGGAGCGTTATATCAACAGTTATAGTCCCGGCAATCGTAAAAAGTCACCTGATATTACAAGGCTGTTTGAACATCAGCAAATGGTTGGCAGAAAAGTTATTTATTCATTGCAGCGATGGAACCGCGACTATCCGGGCCTCGCAGTTATACAACATGCAAATGGGCGGTTTGCCAGGGATGCAAACGGCCGTTTACTTGTATTTCAACAGTTGGCAAGATCAGCTTCAGATCTTCCTTATTTCATAACGAACGGAAGTACACCGCAGGGTGTTTTTAGTTTACAGGGTACGGCTGTATCAAGAATCAACTGGATAGGACCAACTCCAAATCTGCAGATGACCATGCCTTTTGAAGATTCATGGGATAGATATTTTCACCAGCCATTGGTACCGGGGCAGGATTCCATGCTTCAGTACAGACAACTACTGCCCAATTCCTGGAGAAGCTACGCTCCTATGATGGAGGCCTGGTATGCCGGCAAAACAGGAAGATCCGAGATCATTGCTCATGGCACTACTATAGACCCGGAATATTATGCAGGAAAACCTTTTTACCCATTAACACCAACCATGGGTTGTCTTTGTGCGCGTGAACAGTGGAACGTTACTACAGGCAGACTATTGATGAGTGAGCAATATGGACTTGTTTCAACTTACAGTGCTTCTCCTGGCAAAAATGGATATCTCTATGTTATCAATGTAGATGACCAACAAAAAGCAGTGACCCGTGAAGAAGTCGAGAAATGGGTCAAAGCTTTCGAAAGATAAATATATGTTGTTCGAATAACGGAACGCTGTTCGAAAGTAATTGCAGGGTTCACCAGTTCAGATGAAACCCCGCATGCATAAATCAAATTAAAACGGCAAATCGTCAACAGGTTCTGACATTTCCTGGGCAACATTCTGTTCACGGCTGCCGCTATAGGAATTACCTTGTTGTTGAGCAGGAGAACCAGAACCGGCGTTTTCTGATTTTCCTCCTAACAGCTGAATGTTAAACACCTTCATGGTGAGAGAAGCACCTGTTGTGCCATCATTTTTGGGATATGTTCTCACTTCAGGAATCCCTTCTACATAAACCTGTGTCCCTTTACGGAGATATTGTGATATAGCTGTACGGTCGGTCCAATATGCGCAGTCTACCCAGGTTGTCTTCTCAACAAGATTCCCTTGCGCGTCCTTATATTTCTCCGTGTGAGCCACAGAAAAATTTATTACGTTTTTTCCATTAACGGTATTGGTTATACAATCTTTCCCCAGATGTCCAATAGCTTGTAACTTTATCATATGCCTGAATTTTTGTTTGAATTAATACAGCAAATTACTTCAATTGCCGGGTGCCACCCAAAGTAGAAACACTACAGAATGCCCAATTTTTCCCCAAAAAACCCAGGTTTACCTCTTTATTATTTCAATGCAACAGGTTATATCCCATAAATTCTTTCATATCCTCGACAAACCATAGCCCAAATGCCCGACACGCTGAAGCTACACCGCCTAACGCAAAGCGTCCGCATATTAAAGGACATCTACAGTTGATCCTATGCGAAAGATAAGAAAGTCAGCCCTTGGCAGGTTGGTTTACACATTCCGATTTTCTTCACCTATCATTTAATGCACAACCTCGACCCACGACTTAAAGCAAGCCGCAGTATTAATCTTTTTGTTAATTGAGCTCAGGTGGTTGAATCTGAATGAACGGCAACAAAGAAATGAGTCAGTATCAATGGGAAAAATAGCTGAACATTCAGGCCCCGGCAGGTGTTAGAGAGATCTGCAAAAGCCAAATACTGGCATGCAGAAAGATTTTTTGTAATTTTGCAACCTAATTAGCAGGAAAATGAGCCGGAAAGGAAAAGTATTGGTAGCTATGAGCGGAGGTATTGACAGTACCATAACCGCCCTGATGCTCCATGATGAGGGTTACGAAGTGGTGGGTATCACCATGAAAACATGGGATTATGCTGCCAGCGGCGGAAGCAAAAAAGAAACCGGCTGCTGCAATATCGACTCATTTAACGATGCGAGGATGGCCGCAGTTCAACACGGGTTTCCCCATTTTATACTTGATATAAGAGACGAATTCGGAGGTTTTGTAATTGAAAACTTTGTTGAAGAATATCTTGCCGGTCATACTCCCAACCCCTGCGTAATGTGCAACACTCACATAAAATGGCGGGCGTTGCTAAAACGGGCCGATGCCCTCGACTGCGAATTCATCGCTACCGGGCACTATGGAAAGATCAGCCAGCATACCAATGGCAGATTTATGGTGAGCAAAGGGGTAGACGAACTCAAAGATCAGAGTTATGTGCTCTGGGGACTCCAACAGGACCTGCTTAAGCGTACTTTATTACCGCTTGGGCCATACCGTAAGCCAGAAATCAGGCAAATGGCCCTGGATTATGGTTACCCCGAACTTGCTAAAAAAAGCGAAAGCTACGAAATCTGTTTTGTGCCGGATAACGACTACCGTGGTTTCCTGAAAAGGCGGGTGGAGGGACTTGAAGAGCGTGTTGCCGGAGGAAACTTCGTCGATCAGAACGGCCATATCCTGGGCAAACACAAAGGATATCCTTTTTATACCATCGGCCAAAGGAAAGGGCTGGATATTGCGTTCGGTAAGCCAGTATATGTCACCAACATTATCCCGGAATCCAATACGGTAGTGCTCGGTGATGAGGTAGACCTCAACCGCCCGGAAGCTATTGTTGGAAAAATCAACTGGCTCAAATACGACGGGATCACAGATGGTATGGAAGCGAGTACCAAAATCCGTTATAAAGACAAGGGCAGCCTCTCAAATCTGTATAATCATGAAAAAGGAATCAATGTGAGGTTTTATGAGGATGCAAAGGGAATCGCACCCGGACAAAGCGCAGTGTTCTATGAGGGTGATGATGTAATTGGTGGCGGTATCATACAAAGGGACCGATAATCTCTCATCCTGTCCTCACCTGATTCTGCCCTCAAAGGTCAGTTTTTAATAATTGATATCCCGGCCAGGACCCTGATTCGCGGCCAAAAGGACAATAATAAGCACGATATGCCGTTCAACAAATGCTGAAATCAGCACGGGTAATCTGCAAACATTGCCCTGTAAATGTTGAATTACGAACCATAACCAACTGGCATTTCATGAAAAGGCTGGCATACTGCATCACTGTCCTGACTCTCGTTATCATTGTATTTATTTCCTGCGAAAAAAAATCAGAGACTTATGCCTCCGACGAAATTGATGAATACTATTCTGTGCAAGTCGGAAAATTTATCCGCTACCGGCTTGACTCCATGAAATTTACTGCTTTCGGGGCCAGTGACACGACCATTTATTACGAAGCTAAAGATGTAGTGGAAGCTGCGATTACAGACAACTCAGGCCGGCCCGGATGGAGAGTGGTGCGTTACCTGCGCGACACCCTGGGCACGAAACCCTGGACCACAAATATCACCTATCTCGTTACCCCAACACGGGAAGTCCTGGAGGTAGTAGAAGAAAATTTCCGGTATGAAAAAATGAGGTTGCCTATTAAGGATGGTTTCACCTGGAAAGGAAACAGATACATTAATCTTAATTCACCTGACCCGAACTGGAACTACGACTTCCTGTTCGATTGGGATTATACTTATGAAAATACCGGAATGCCTTTCCCGGTGTTCAATGGTCAGATGATTCAAAATACTGTAACTGTTAACCAGATAGATGAAACACTTGGCAACCCTGACGATGATAAATCCTACAGCGAGCGAACCTTCGGAAAAGAAGTTTACGCAAAAGAAGTGGGCCTGATCTACCGCGAATTTATGCATTATACCTACCAGGTTTTTTATACTACTGCAAACTGTTACTACACAAGGTGCGTAAATAATGTTTGTGACACCATCAATTGCAATACGGCTCCGGCAAAATGCGATTCAGTCAGTACTTTGTCGGGATGGAACAAAAAGTGCAAAGATTCTGTCATCACTAATTCTTATTATGAAGGTGGTGGTATAAAACTAAGGATGATGGATCATAACTGATTCGTTGATTACTGACTCGTTGATCCAATAAATCTGACCCAGAACCTGATCTTATGAAGCACCTATTTTTGTTAGCCTGTTTTTGCCTGTGCATAATAACCTCCTATGGGCAATATTCAAAACACATAATACAGCTGACTGATAAAAAGGGAACTCCACATAGCTTTTCGAACCCTTCCACTTATCTTTCTGCAAAATCTATCGCGCGAAGAACAACGCAAAATCTTACTATCGATAGCACAGATCTGCCATTGGCTCCTGCTTACCTGGATAGTATTGCTGCAGTTCCGAATGTGGTGATATTTAATAAATCAAAATGGTTAAACCAGGTATTAATTCGAACCAATGATCCCGCTGCATTGGCTAAGATCAACAGTTTTCCTTTTGTAAAATCAATAAAAAAAGTCGCCAACAATTCAGTTCCACCGGTGCCGGTAAATAAATTTAATGAACCTGTAATAAGCCTGGATAAGCCGGAAATGCTTGGTGTAAAATCTATCCAGGATAAGCTTGGTATTTTACAATCATTGAACTATGGAAACTCGTTTGGGCAAATTCATCTTCATGAAGGTGAATTTCTTCATAACCGGGGATATACAGGCAAAGGCGTTGAAATGGCAGTAATGGATGCCGGATTCTGGTCTTATAAAAGCAACCCGGCTTTTGACAGTGTACGTTTGCAGAGGCGAATATTAGGCACCTGGGATTTTGTAGCCAACGAAGAAAGCGTGAATGAAGATCATGATCATGGTGCCGCGTGTTTTTCTATCATTGCATCTAACCGCCCCGGTTTTATAGTTGGTTCAGCACCGCATGCAGGGTTCTGGTTGTTCAGAACAGAAGATGCGTATTCTGAAATGCCGGTTGAAGAACAGAACTGGATTGCAGCTGCGGAATTTGCAGACAGTGCCGGTGTAAAAATTTTCAGTACATCGCTTGGATATTATAATTATGATGATCCTTCCCTGAGCTATAGCCATGCTCAACGTGATGGTAATACAGCTATGATTACCCGTGGGGCAGACCTCGCAGCAAAAAAGGGTATACTGGTCATGAATAGTGCGGGCAATTCGGGACTGGAAGCGGGTGAAAACAAATATGTTGTGGTACCAGCTGACGGTGATAGTGTCGTGGCAGTCGGTGCAGTTGATGTAAACGGCAACCTTGGTAGTTTCAGCAGCCAGGGGCCAAATGGTGCAGGAAAGATAAAACCGAATATAGTTTCTGTTGGGGTCGGGACGGTATTTGCACCAGCAAGTGGTAACCCATCCGCCGGAAGCGGAACATCCTTTTCCAATCCAAACATGGCCGGTTTGATAGCTTGTCTATGGCAGGCATTCCCCGAAAGAAGTAATATGGACATCATTGATGTGGTCCAGAAAAGTTCACATAAATACCATTCGCCTGATAATTTTTTCGGCTATGGTATCCCAAATTTCAGAAAAGCATATGAGCTTTTAATGGCTCAATCTTTTAAACCATCATTTTCATTTTCCAATGCTGCATTAGCATTAAACTGGACTATGAATGCTGATAGTTCTGTTGCATATATCATTGAAAGAAAAATACCAGGCAGCAGTCAGTTTTCAATAATAGACAGTATAAAAACTACTCATCCGGCACTAGCCCTTGATTCTTATGGAAGGCATGACACATTGAGAACCACTATTGCAGGGCAGTTCATTTACCGGGTTAGGGTTGTTATTGGTAAGGACACCAGTTTCCTGAGTCCTGAATATGCTTTTACCAATAACTGGTCTTCTGTTGTGGCAGATTCATTGAAATTAGGTACGAGCTTTACAAATTGTATCACTGACCTAAGTTGGTCCATGAGAGATGATTCATCCGTTGTGTATCATCTTGAAAGAATGCTCCCGGGTACTAACGCATATGCACCGATGAAAACGTTTAAAGGAACAGGAAACTATAATGCCGGCGGTCCTAAAACTTATACTTATAAAGATCCGATATCTTCGCAACTCACGGGAACGTTCAGCTACCGGCTGCAGGTAAGTCTTGGCCAGGATACTCTTTTCTATAGCAAGCCATCTTCTTTCACAACACTGACCCCCTGTTATGACCGGGATGGTTATTTCTTTACTCCGAGTCCTTTTGAAAATTATGTGCTGGCCATGATGAATACTACAGCTGCGGCATCTAAACTAAACGTGGTTATTCACGATGTTAATGGTCGCGTCATGTATCGTTATAATGGATCCAAACCAGGTGGGTATTATCATGTGCGCATTCCTACATACAACCTCGCCCGCGGAGTATATATCGCCAGTATTCAAATCGACAATAAATCAGTTTATCAGCAGAAAATCGTTAAATGAGTGGTGAGTGATAATGCATTTTGTATTCCAAAACTTTCACTCAAACACAGAATTCATAACTCATCACTATAACTCATCACTATAACTCACCACTATAACTCACCACTCACCACTCACCCCTTACCACTTTCTTCTTAACAATGCTGCAAACATCGTATCTGCTTTTAACCTAAATCCTGAAATGAGTTTTTGTTCCAGCAACTCCATATTTAAGGTTGATGTTAGGAATTCAACGTTGTCTTCATTTTCCTTTTGGAAAACTGAACAGGTTATATATAGAAGAAAGCCCCCTGGCTTTATCATAGGGACTATACGCTGAACTATCTTTCGCTGGAGATCCTGGTAGTAGTCAATAGCTGAAGGATCAAAATAAGTGAGTTGCTCCGGTGTACGGCTCCAGGTACCAGAGCCGCTGCAGGGAACATCCGCAATAACCAGGTCCTGTTGCTGATCAAATGGCAATGGTGAATCACCGGCTAAGTCAACAATATAAGCGTGATAATTTTTTATTCCTGCCTGATGGAATCGTTTTTCGAGATTGAATATAATTGAACTGCGTATATCCGAAACGGTAAGACGGATATTTTTAAACAAGTCACAAACCATTAAAGATTTTCCACCACTGGCCGCACACGCATCCCATACGAATTTTATTTCTGTGGGCAGGTTGCTAAGCAATGACCCGGTCAGTTGTGAACTATAATCTTGAATCACTATCTCTTTATCTGTTTCCAGCAATTCGTCGAGCCTGGTGCTGATAGGTAAACGGATTGCGGAAGGAGGCAATGATTCAAAGGGAAGGTTGTTCAATGTAAGTTTTTCCAAAACAGTTTTTTCATTACCCGGCCTGATTCTCAAAAACAAATCCGGCTGTTGAAAAAAAGAATAATGGAATTCATCAGCATCCATGTTTTTGCTGAATTCAGGTGCGGTGACCGGGAATATGGAAGCAATGTTCCTGGCCTGGTTACGTTCAATTTCGAATTCACTTTGATATGATCCTGAAATTATCCGCCATTTTTCAATTTTATCCGCTGCAATTATTTCATTATAGTCACCGATTAATTGTTCCGTAACCTGGTCCGGGACGTCTGTACATAAAAACAAACCTGCTCTTATCTTATTTTCAGTTGACCATTTTGGAAAGGCCTTGCCGGTTCTCAGTGCTGCATAACAAAGTCTTGAAATATTCCTGCGATCCTTAGATCCATATTTCTTGTCGAGTTTGAGAAACTCTTTAATAAAATAATGGAAAGGAATTTTCCCATCATATAAACTCAGGATCTCGACAGCAGTATTAAGATGGGAAAAATATTTCATTGTTTAGGTCACAGTTCCAGTAAGGTCTTTACAGGATCCTTACCAAAGAGCAGCAGTTCCGGATTTTCGAGCAGTTCTTTTACTTTCACCAGGAAACTAACCGATTCGCGCCCATCGATTATCCGGTGATCGTAGCTCACAGCCAGGTACATCATTGGTCTGACCACCACCTGACCATTGACAACTACAGGCCTTTCCTGGATCTTATGCATGCCCAGGATTGCGCTCTGAGGGATATTTATTATCGGAGTACTCATCAGCGAGCCAAATACTCCACCATTGGTAATGGTAAATGTACCTCCCTGCATTTCCTCCATTGATAGTTTATTATCTTTTGCTTTGCCCGCCAGTTCAACTACCTTTTTTTCAATCTCTGCCATGCTCAGGCTTTCAGCACTGCGAATAACCGGCACTACCAGTCCTTTAGGTGCAGATACTGCTATTGAGATATCACAAAAGTCATGATAGACGATTGAGTCTCCGTCTATATAAGCATTAACGGCAGGCCATTCCTGCAAAGCAAAACAAACAGCCTTTGTGAAGAAGCTCATAAATCCAAGTCCCACACCATGCTTTTCCTTAAACTTGTCTTTGTATTGGGTGCGCAGAGCCATGATCTTTGTCATATCCACCTCGTTAAAGGTAGTAAGCATTGCGGTGGTATTTTTCGCCTCCACCAGCCTGCGTGAAATAGTCTTACGCAGGTTACTCATTTTTTCACGACGCTCTTCGCGGGCAAACATTGTTTTCCCGGGAGTTCTGCCAGGATTATTCAAAGCAAAAAGCACATCATTCTTAAGAATTCTGCCATTGCTTCCGGTGGCAGCAATGGAGGATGGGTCAATTTTTTTATCTGCTATTATCGCAGAAGCTACTGGTGATGCTTTCACATCGTTTGATACCGCTGTTACAGGTGCGTCTTTGGTTGATGGTTTTGCCTCGCCGCCAGAAGGCGGTTGTACTGCGGCATTTTGGGAAGGTGCAGCTTCCGCTTTTTTCTCTGCGGGTTTTTCTTCTTTAGCAGCGCCTTCTGGTTTAGCAGCTGTTTCATCGATGGAAGCCAGCGTATCTCCTATTTTTAATGTATCACCTTCATTGGCGGTGAACTTCAATATTCCTGCCTTTTCAGCATTTACTTCAAATGTTGCTTTTTCACTTTCCAGTTCTGCAATAACTTCATCACGTTCCACATAATCACCGTCCTTTTTGGTCCATTTCAATAAAGTGACTTCGCTTATTGACTCTCCTACTGTTGGAACTTTTATTTCGATCATAACAATTTTTTCTATTCTTTATTTTTGATTCCGGGCCCTTTCCCGGTTCACTATTGATTCGTTGGTTATCTTTTCATGTTTATTGTCAGAATGAAAATGCAGTGTCAATAATTTCGGCCTGTTCCTGAGCATGCACTTTCGCATAACCGGTAGCTGTAGCTGCTGAAGGCTGGCGACTGATCACACCGTAATTGATACTTTTCAGATTCATCTGCAGAAATGAAGCTGCCCCCATGTTTAATGGTTCTTCCTGCACCCAGAACCAGGTGGACTTACTATACTTGTTATAAAGTGCCTCCAGCTGTTCAACTGGCAATGGATATAGCTGTTCGAGCCTGATGATCGCGATATCCTTACGGTTGTCTTTCAACTGGCGTTCTGCCAGGTCATAATAAATTTTACCGCTGCAGAAAAGTACGGTTTTAACTTCTTCTGCATTGGTCACAAAAATATCATCGATCACTTCGCGGAAACCACCCGAAGTAAATGCTTCTTTTTTTGAATAAGTTCCGGGGTGCCTGAGGTTTGCTTTCGGTGAAAAGATGACCAGCGGCTTACGGAATGGCCAGTTTATCTGCCTCCTCAATCCGTGGAACAGGTTAGCTGCCGTTGTGATGTTAACGCAAACAATATTCAATTCTGCACACATCTGGAGAAATCGCTCCATCCTTGCACTCGAATGTTCGGGTCCCTGTCCCTCATATCCATGTGGAAGCAGCATCGTTACACCGTTCATCCGGTTCCATTTCTGTTCGCCGGCGGTAATAAACTGATCTATGGTTATTTGCGCACTGTTTGCGAAATCACCGAACTGTGCTTCCCAGATAACCAATGCTTCCGGGTTTGCCATAGCATAACCATATTCAAATCCAAGCACGCCATATTCACTCAGGAAAGAATTAAATATTCTTAATTGTCCTTTCCCGCCGGGAATATTACTTAAACGATTATAATCTTTATCGGTTTCCTCATCTCTCAAAACAGCATGACGGTGTGAGAAGGTACCCCTGCGGATATCCTGTCCACTCATCCGAACATCCTTTCCTTCAAGTATCAGGCTTCCATATGCCATCAGTTCACCGGTTGCCCAGTCTAACTTGCCTTCTTCATTAAATAATTTTATTTTATCCTGGAGAATTTTTTCGATTTTTTTCAGGGGTTTGAAATCATTTGGCCAAACCATCAAAGCATCAAAGATCTTCTTAAAATCTACTTCGCTGATTGCAGTCGTTGGAGACGATTTGAAATCCGCGTCAGTGGCTTTACGCAGGTTGCGCCAGGCTATCTCCGGTTGCTGGTACCTGTAGGGAAGTGGATTTTGTTTTATTTCATCAAGCCGCTCCTGCAGATCTGCCCAGAATTTCTTCTCCATATCCCTCGCCATTTCCTTTGCATCCTTTTCTCCGTTTTCCAAAAGGTAGTTGGTGTAAACTTCCCGTGGATTCGGATGTTTGTCTATCAGGGCATATAATTTTGGCTGGGTGAATTTTGGATCATCGCCCTCGTTATGACCATGACGGCGATAACAAACCATATCAATGAATATATCTGAATTGAATTCCTGCCTGTATCTCGTTGCAATTTCGACACATTTTACTACTGCCTCAGCGTCATCACCGTTAACATGCATAACAGGCGCCTGCACCATAGATGCGATAGATGTACAATAATCACTGGTACGTGCATCATCAAAGTCAGTGGTAAATCCAATCTGGTTATTGATTACAAAATGGATGGTTCCGCCCGTATAATATCCTTCAAGACCCGACATCTGCAACACTTCATAAACTATCCCCTGGCCGGCAACAGAGGCATCTCCATGTATAAGGATAGGCAGGATCTTATCGTAATCACTGTTATAAAGCACATCGGCCTTTGCCCGGGCAAACCCCACGACAACGGGATCCACTGCTTCCAGGTGCGAAGGGTTGGGACATAATTTCAGATAGATGCTTTTGCCGGTAGGCATGGTGATCTCGCTGCTGAAACCTTTGTGATATTTTACATCGCCACTGCCCATGGTTTGATCGGGCAGGCTTTTTCCTTCAAATTCAGAGAATATCTCTTCATAGGTTTTACCCATGATGTTCGCCAGCACGTTTAAACGACCACGGTGTGCCATACCGAGAACCACTTCCTGAACGCCGTATTCCGTAGCGGTGTTTATAATTGAATCCAGGGCCGCAATCGTTGTTTCACCCCCCTCCAGCGAAAATCTTTTTTGCCCTATGTATTTTGTATGTAAAAACTTTTCGAACATAACACCCTGGTTGAGTTTTTCCAGGATGCGTTTCTTTTTTTCCAGCGGTAGCGGTTGAGTGAAATTTTTCTCCATCTCATTGGTCAGAAAGTCAACTTTTTTCTGATCGCTGATATATTTAAACTCGATTCCCACATGTGAAGCATAAACTTTCTGCAGATGGGAAACGATATTTTTCAGGCTGGTTACACCAAGACCAATCAGGTTCCCTGCGTTGTAAGTTTTATCAAGATCAGCTTCAGTGAAGCCATAAAATCCCAGGTCTATATTCGCGCCCCTATCCTTCCTTGTGCGAATTGGATTGGTTTTGGCAACCAGGTGCCCTTTATTGCGATAACCGAGGATCAGCCTGTAGGCTGCAACTTCTTTTCGCCAGTCTATACTGCCATTGCTGCTTTCAGTGATCGTCCCGGCCTGTGCAGTTTCCGTGGAACTACCATTGGAGTTTCCATTGGTATTACCATTTGAACCCGTGCTTTTGGCACCCGAATTAACCGGAATAGTGCTGCCACCGCCCTGGCTCATTGCAAAATCGAACCCTTCAAAAAACTTCTTCAGCTCAGGATCAACACTTTCCGGGTTATTGAGATAATCCTGATACAGCCCCTCGATAAAAGATGGGTGAGAATTGGTGATGTACGAAAAATCTTTCATCCGTTTATTATAAATTTTTATTTGCCGGACGGAGCCTCGGTGTAACATTCTTTTGCTACAAAAGGAAATCTCATGCCCGGTTTCATAGACATTGCCTGATTGTTAATATGCTGTAAAGCCGTAGCTTACTGCACAATTGGGTCACAAATATCGTGTAATTTCTTCTAGGAATTAAACTGATTTTGAGGATTTTAGTCATTAAAATTAGGCGCAACCAGGGGAGCCTGCACACAGCTCAACCAGGCTAAAGCCGGGGCGAACGATAGGGTTCCGGGTTCTCAAACCATCCATAATTGCTCCAAATAGCGCCCGTAGCGTAAATATTGAAAGATTTTTGAGATGCAGCTTCGGTTTTACGTTTTATTCCCTTACCTTTGCCCTCCAAAATTTTCGATTTAAATGGCAAATCACAAAGCTACAAAAAAGGATATGCGCCAGGCTAGCAAGCGCAGAGATCGTAACCGTTACCACGGTAAAACTACCCGTAACGCTATCCGCGATCTGAAGGAATTGAAGGATCATCAGGCTGCCTCAGGTCAGCTGGTTGATGTAGCTTCTATGATTGACAAGCTTGCTAAACGCGGCATCATTCATAAGAATAAAGCTTCTAACCTAAAGAGCAAGCTCACCCGCAGAGTTAACGCACTGGCTACGCCGGCTACTCCGGCTGCTTAGTTTTCATTGAGGTGTGTGGGTGTTCTACGCCTGCGCTGAACTATGAACTAAGGCAGGTACAGGTACAAAGGCGGGCTGCAATCCAGCCTTGCTATCCCGGAATTAATTCGGAACATGTATCTGGCAACCAGTTTCTAATATATTAAAAGAGGCTGTCTCAGTAATGGGACAGCCTTTTTGTTTTCCACGGGTTTCACCCCCGGCCATGCGAAGTCAACCCTTTCAGGGTTGGGCAGATATCAGGATTAGACTTCGGCTTAAGTCGGGATAGTGAAATTAATCACAACAATAGGGCTATGACTTTTGACCCGGCTCACTTGTTTATCTCCCGCTTGATATAGGATGACCAGGGGCTAAAACGCTTCACCGTATCCATCCAATAATCGAGATGCAGGTCGATGTCATTATAGGGCCGGCCATCATAAATTTCAATACTGAAATCCGTAAGCGTCCAATCATCTTCTTTGAGCCGCCACTTAAAGGCATGGGTAGCATTTTTGTTATACCCACCATTACCTCGCACCAGGCTCCCGATAATGATTTTTCTCTGTGCTACAGGCAAATTGAGCTGGGCATTGATTTTGTCAATCAGTTGCGGATCTTCGGTTGCTGCCACGAAGCTTGTATCCCGCCAATCTTCGCCTCCATTTTCAAGGCCAATTTCATAATAATGCATCTTGTCATCACTTTCTTTCTTACACGCAAACAGTAATACGCATAAGGAAATCATCATAATTGCTACATTTTTCATAAATAGGTTTTTACTGATTTTAAATGCTGACATGCTGTCGATTATCATCGTTGCACAAAAAAATACATTGTGAGGATTTCACAACTCTTTAAGTTTTTCTCCGGGTCAGCTTCACCAGCGCTTATTTTTATGCCTGTTTTTTATCAGTAAAACATCGTTTGCAGCCAAAGGCGGCTTACATTTATAGTTCATCTTCAGGTGTTGATACTTATGAGTAAACTGTTTTTAAAAGCTTTTCTATGCTTGTCCGTACTACTTTTTTTTCTGCCTGGTATCAAGGCGCAACAAATCGCAACACGTTACGAAACAAGCCATGCAACCGAAACACCAGCATACCAGGAGATTGTTTCCTGGTGGAAAATGCTTGATGCCAGGTATCCACAAATCAGTATGCGAACAATGGGTCCCAGTGATGCCGGCTTTCCTCTACACCTGGTCATTGTAAGCCCCGATAAAGATTTTGATTTTAACAGTCTCAGGAAGAAAAACAAAAGGATCATACTTATCAATAATGGCATTCATCCTGGCGAACCTGATGGTATTGATGCCAGCATGTTGCTTGTAAGGGATATCGTTACCGGAAAAAATAAATTACCGCCAAATGTTGTACTGGCCATAATACCCGTTTATAATATTGGCGGATGTTTGAATCGCAGTGCAAATTTCAGGGTAGATCAGAATGGGCCGGCAGAATTTGGGTTCCGTGGAAATTCACAAAATCTCGATCTCAACAGGGATTTTATAAAAAGCGATTCCAGGGAAGCCAGATCTTTTGCGGAAATATTCCATCTTACTGACCCCGATATTTTTGTTGACAATCATGTTAGTAACGGTGCCGACTACCAGCATATAATGACCCTGCTAAGTTCTCAACATAGCAAACTTGGCGGCGTAATGGGCGAATACATGAATAAAATTTTTGAACCAGGCATCTACAAACTTATGAAGGATAAAGGCTACGACCTGGTGCCTTATGTCAGTTTTGGAGGAGGCACTCCTGATGCAGGAATGGTAGCATATTTCGATGGGCCAAGATACAGCAGCGGTTATGCATCACTGTGGCACACCTTTGCATTTGTTCCGGAAACACATATGTTGAAAAGTTACAAACAACGGGTAGAATCCACGTTTGCTTTGATGGAATCATTCATTGCCTTCGCCAGCGAAAACAGTGCGGAAATAAAAAGATTGAGAGATCAGACAAAAACAGCTGTAAAAGACCAAAAGAATTTTCCACTTGGGTGGTCGCTTGACCGGACGAAATCAGGGACTGTTAATTTCAAAGGCTTTGAAGCTATAAGAAAACCAAGTGATATTTCCGGCCAGCCAAGGTTATACTATGACCGGAATAAACCTTATGAAAAAACAGTAAAATATTTTAATGACTTCGGCACTAAAGCAGAAGCAACCAAACCATTTGCATATATAATTCCACAAGGCTGGTGGAAGATAACAGATCTTCTTAAGATCAATAAAATACAAATGAGACAGCTTGCAAATGACAGCAGTATTGAAGTGGAAGTTTACCGGATAGAAGATTATAAATCTGCTGCCAGGCCATACGAAATGCACCATTTGAATAGTGATGTAAAACTCACCATTTCAAAAGCGCTGTTGAAGTTTAGAAAAGGTGATTATATAATCCCAATGAATCAGATCGGAAACCGTTTCCTGATGGAAGTGCTGGAACCTCAGGCCGATGACTCGTATTTTGCCTGGAATTTTTTTGATGGGATACTCGGTCAGAAAGAAGGCTTTAGTGCTTATGCTTTTGAAGACATAGCTTTCGACTATCTTCAGAAAAATCCGGACCTTAAAAAGAAACTTGAAGATCGCCGGACAACTGATACTGCTTTTTCAAAAAACGGTTCAGCCCAGCTTGATTTTATCTATAAAAATTCGCCATATTATGAGCCGGCGCATTTACAATATCCTGTTTACAGAATCATAAAGTAGAATTTGAATAATGTTGCCTGAATTGCTAAATAAATGCTCCATAAAGTCATTGATATTAGGCTGTTTAATATTAACAGCCTTGTCTCTATCTGCACAGAAAAATGACACTATCAGGAAATACCTTGATGATAAGCTGCAGTTTACATCCAAAGCAAAATCATCTTACCTGGCCATGGGAATCAAACAAACCGATAGCTGGTTACTGTTTGCGGTATATCCCGATGCTTCAATGCTGTTGAAGGCATATTATAAGGATAAAAACTTCAGCATAAAAAACGGATCTTATCTTTTATTTCATGGTAAAAACGTAAAAGCCATGGAAGGATCATATGTGTCAAATGTACCGCAGGGATTATGGCGCTACTGGCACTCTAACGGACAGCTGAAAGACTCCGGCCTGCTTATCGATAATGTTATGTGTGGTCTATGGCAATCCTGGAGCCCGACAGGCAAACTGTTGATCAGCCTGAATTATGCAAAAGAACCAAGCGGGAAAACTGCTAACCCTGCTCCAAAAAAATCCACGACCATCCTGCCAGAAATCTCCCCTTATCCAGGGGAAAGAGAAGGGCTGGGTATAACATATCATTTGAACGGACAAATGCAGGACTCCGGGATGTACAAAGCTGATTCTAAAACCGGTTTATGGAAGACCTGGTACGCTAACGGTACCTTGTCCTCTGAAGGCAATTATCAACTCGATAGTATAACCGGTAACTGGACTTTTTACCGCGAAAATGGGAATAAGAGTACAGAAGAAACTTACAGGAATGGAAAACTGCAGTCAATGACCTGTTATGACTCTTCAGGCAATAAGGAAGGTAATTACTGTTCAATACTGAAGCCGCCGTTTCCACTGGGACCATTTGACAATTTTTCTGATTATGTGCTTGACAACGTCTTCTGGCCAAAAGGGCTTTTGAACTCCAATATTCAGGGCAAGGTTAAGGTAGAGTACGTGATTACAAAAAATGGGGATTTAACAAACTTCAAAATTGTTGAATCACCTCATCAATTATTCAGCGACGAAGTAACACGTTTCTTCAGCACGATCGAAAAATGGTCTCCTGCAATTTCTCATAATAGGGTGATAGATTTTCCTATGCAATTCGAGGTGCCATTTTATCGTCAATCCCAATGACCTTTCATTCAAATTACCATTAATCTTCTCTAAAACTGGAAAATTTTTACCATTTTTCTGTTATTGGCAAACTATCTCCCAAAATTTTTTATATAGTTTTTTCTGACAGATGTTGATGACAAATTTCCTTTGGTATTTGTTATTTTTTAACATGTAAATTGGACTAACAATTGATTGCGTTTAACAGCTACAAGTATCTTTGCACAGCGATTCGTCACGTTGAAATTGTGTATTGCTATGAAAAATTCCTTCTATCTAACGGTCATCACCACCCTAAGTTTTTTGTCTGTATTTGCCCAACAGGACCAGGCTGCAATTGACCTGAGAGAAACACCCAGGGAACTTGTAAAAGAAAATCTTTTTGCCGGATCAAATGCTCATCCCGAATACAGATCACCGGTAAACAGCCAGGCTACGAACAATATATTTCAAAGGATCAAAAAGCCTATCCCCATCCACAAAAGCAGCGCTTCGGCAAGTGTAGCTATCAGCCCGGGTACTTTGGTGGGTTTATCGGCCACAGGGGATACACAATTTATTGCCCATTATAAAAGGAATAAATTAAAGGGAAACTGGATCAGTAAATTTGACCAGTATCAGTTATGCGATTCAGGGAACATCAAAAACAACATTCCGGATGGCTTATGGAAGAGCTGGTATCCCAATGGCCAGCTGCGATTTATCAGGACTTATGACGCTTTCAAACTGGAAAAAGCCAAACAGGATATTCCTCGCCGGAATTCAAAATCAGTAAATTCTTCTATTGCAGAAATCGCCAAAAGGGATATGGCAATTGCTTACTCGTTTTTGCATCCCGACTATTCATTTCATACACTGGCAGCGCATCCTGTCAACTTTTCATCTTTTAACGGTTGGCTGACGCTCAATGAACGTGTTGCCAATAACATTAACCAGGAATCATTTTACTTTCCACCTTTTGCAGAATGTTTACATCACGGTCTTTATATGAACTTCTTTGAAAATGGGGCTGTAAAAGATAGTGGTTATTATAAAAACGGTCTTAGGGAAGGTATCTGGGAAGAATGGCTGGATGATGGAGCTACCCGCTCCCACGGATTTTATTCAAGTGGACACAAAGTGGATACCTGGAAGTTTTACAATAAACAGGGTCAGCTGCTTTATGTCAGATCTTTTGATCGTTTTGGACGTGAGACCCATCGTAAATCATTCAAGGCAGTTCTGCCTCTAGCTGATTGATTGTTTTCTTGCGAGACGAATACCAAGATAAAGGCTTCCGCCAACGATCAGGATACTGAGATATCCCACCAGGTCGTAATTGCTGATCTTACCATTAGCTCCTTCTGTGACAATCAGCCCTGATATAAGAGAAGCAATCCCGGTGAACAATTGTTGAAATGAAGAGTTGAAACTCATAAATTGTCCCCGCTGGGCAGACTCAACAACAGTACTTATCATAGCCTGGGCCGGTATGTTACGACCTGTTGAAAACACAAACCAGCAGGCAAAAACGGCGAGTACATAAACAAAAGGAATTGCCGGCATATTGGTGATAAGGAAGATAGGTACAAGAGATGCAATCAATGAAATCATAAAGATCCGCAGTTTGCCAAACCGGTCCGCCATCCTTCCAAGCAAGGGTGACGTAACCAATGTACAGGCTCCTCCAATCATATACACCATCGGTGTCTGTGATTTTGAGAATCCTAGATTGAATTCGAGATAAGGATTGATAAATGGTATGATCAGGAAATGACCAAGCATTAAAAACGCTGATAAACTAAGCGCCATCAACTGGCTCTTGTTATTAAACATATCGCGCAATACTTTCCTGACATCCGGTTTATAACGCAACTCTCCAAGCGGCACCATATGCGATGTCATGGATGGAAGAAATTTACTGATCAATGGAATAACTAACAGTCCCACAAGCCCGATAAAAATAAAAGGCGCATGCCAGCTGATCAGGTTCGCGAGATATAAGCTAAACGGCACGCCAAAAACTGAAGCGATGGAAAAGGCAGTAAAAATAGTACCCATAGCCCTTCCTCTTTTTTCATAAGGAAAAACATCAGCAATGATAGATAACACCTGCGCGCCGATTAAACCACCGAATAAGCCTGTAACTATTCTGGCAGCGATCAGGAAATAAGGATCGGGAGCGATACCACAACAAATAGTACCGGCTATAAAGCCAATATAAGCCCAGAGCAGGATTTTTTTACGATCAAATTTGTCAACATAAAATGCCGCTACTATCCCGCTCACAAAAGCTGTAATAGGGTATGCGGCAACAATCAGGCTGAAGAACCGGGTACTTATTCCAAAATGCGGCATCAGGTAGTTACCCAATGGCATCATGATCATAAAGTCCAGTATATGTGTAAAGTTGAGGCAGGCCAGGATCAGCAGCATCATTCGTTCTTTCCAGGTCATAATATTATATTAGTTCCGGAAGCAATCGGGTCGCAAAGATCGGCATTGCATTTTTACCGATCCTAATTAATATAGGTGATGCTATCTAACCAGATTTGTGATCAATCTATATTATATCTATTACTGTCTTATCTCGATGGTTCCTGCTCCGTTATATGAATGATATTCGCCGTTGTACATTGCATCCGCGCTAACCGGTCCCATCCTGTATACACCCGGGGTAACAGCACGAACGGCATAATAATATACCTGCTTGTTACTATGCAGGTCAACAAACATATTTATCCGGTCGTCTCTCACATCCAGGGAAGTAGGAGTAGCAGCATTTTTTATCCATTCCATGCCAGGTATTTCACGGGTTCTTGGATTTTCAATTTCGAAACCGGCAGGAAGCATATCGGTAATCACGATATTCTGGATCAATCCGCCAAAAGTTTTTTCCAGGGCCAGTTCAACAATCACAAGATCATTCTGCTGGAAAAGCCTGCCTGATATTGGCTTACCATTTCGGTCAAAAAATCTTTTACGAACTTTTAAAAAATTATCTTCTTCAACAAAGTCCCCACTGGCACTGACCCCTTCAGATTGCCAGAAATAGTACAATCGTCCTTCGCCTTTTGTTGCAATTTCAATATTAGTACCTTTCAGTTGTGCTGCATTTAACTTTAAAACCTGACCATTTGATTTACCAACTGATTTGCCATTTACTTTTATATCAGCCGTAATGGTTGCTTTAGCTGCAGCCTTTGCCATCTTTCCTATTGCCAACAGGCCAAAGGAACTTTCCTGTGTATTAAACCAGGTTCGTTGTTTTAATTTATCCGCAACATGTTTAGCCATTACCGGAACCTGGGGATTGCCCGGATCCACATCCAAAAGTGAATTGAGTGAGATCGCTTCATCCCGGATGTCAGATGAAAAGCTACCACCTGTTTCCGGCACAGCAACCTCACCACTGAACGAACCTGGCAACAACTCCCTGAACTTTACCTTATCGCCACCAACGGCATAGGCCACACTAAGCAGGTACTTGCTGTCGAGGCTCAACAAAGCCGGATTTGCCTTATAATAATTCATAACGCTCACATTAGGCTGACCTGCAATTGCAAGTACATATAGCGCATATGCAACTTCTTTCGGGGCTATCTTTTTCTTTTCTTTCTGATTATAATAGTAAGTGATCGTTTGTTTATTTTTAAGTTTTGCATTGATGTATAGCAGCAATCCATCAATCAATTTTTTATCGGTTTCGAACCCGGCTTTCTTCGCCTCAAGCAGAAAATGTGCTGCATAAATGCTGGTCCACCAGTTGTCTGATCCCTCTCCATCCCATAGTGTAACACCCCCATTATATAACTGACGCAACTTGATTTTACGGATCGCTTCACCGACATTATAGTTGGCATTAGCCTTTGCATTGGTTGAAGCCGACGACTTTCCTAAAAGCTGTTCAGCAATATCGCCATAGTACAACTGCGGGAAAGCAGCTGAAATGGTCTGTTCAGTACATCCGTATGGATATTGAACAAGGTATCGGAATTGTTTTCCAAGTTCCAGTGCGGGATTACGGCTTACGACAAGCTGGTAATCGGTAGTGCCCGGCAGAAAATCCCTTGTTGCTATTGTAACAGTTTGTGTGGAAGCACCATTGATGGACCCGCTGCCGGTACTAATCTGCAGGGGAGCAGCCGGGCGCACTCCGATCTCTGTTTCTTCGCTGAATTTTTCACCCATTCCCTGCACTTCAACACGAATTTTTCCCGTAGCGATAGCCGGTGAAGCAACTACCCTGAACACTACACGGGTTTCACTATTAGCTGTAAGATTCAACGTTTGAGTATTGCTGCCTACTACCTTTAACGGACCGCTAACCTGCAGGGAAGCACTGGCAGTTGCTGTTTTGGCTGTGGTATTTGTAACCGTTACCGGCATGGTTACGGTATCATTAGGAGATAAAAACCTTGGTAGTGAAGAGCTGAGTACCAACGGATCTGCAATGGTCATAGCCGAAGCCTTAGATCCAAACTGATCGTCCTTATAGGCTACGGCCATCAGCCTGATTTCACCACTGAACTGTGGCACATCAAATTCAAAACCTGATTCGCCATTACTGTTTGATTTTTTAATCCCACTCCAGTATGAAACCACTTTAACACGTTTGGCCGGCATTGGGTTGGTTCGCTTATCCATGGAGAGCTCCCCATCTCCGCCGGTACTACTGAGATTAGCCTTAAGTTCAGGGAATAAAAGCGGGTACATATCAAATGCATTCACTTCAAGCGCTTTTTTTGCATAAAAATGGCCGTAAGGATCAGGTGTCTGGAAGCCGGTGACCTGCAATACGCCATTATCTACAGCAGCTAAAGTGATAAAGCTACCCGGACTTGCCCTGACCGTAACTTTCTGATGGGTTCTTGACCTCGCCGATTTGGCCGCAATAATTTCTACCGGAATTATCCGGCTTTTAGCATCTACTTTAATACTTTGAAAACCATGGGCAACAGTTAACGGAATATCTGATACAGTATGGGGTTTAATCAGGCTTGCAGTGATATAAACATTGGGCATATGCGCTTCAGTCATCTTCAAATCCAATGAAGCCGTTCTGTTCGAAACCTCAACGTACTGGTATGAAAGTATTTTATCCGTTTCTAATGTTACCAGCATCCTGCCATTAAAAGGTGCCTTAAACAGGGCTTTTACAGATTCACCAGGCTGGTAGCCGGATTTGTCAAGGCTTATATCAATATTGCCTTCTGTATTAACTTCAAACGAGCTGTTATTATTTCCCCATGAACCATAACTGTAAAATGATTTGCTCACATAACTATTTGCGCCTGGCAAATATAATCTTAACTCGTAATTGCCGGGAGAACGGGGTGTGAAAGTGTAATTTGTTTTATCACCGCTAATCGAAACTTCCTGGTCCGTCAATAACTTGTCATCTGGTTGGGATTCATAACGGAAATAGCTACCCGCTTTTGAAAGCACGGTCCGGTATTCATGTTTGATAATTTTTACCTGGGCCCTTACGCCGTTTAATACGCGTTGGTCTTTATCAACCGCGAGTACCGGGAAACGGATAGGTTGATTAAGCGGGTAGTAAGAATATCCATCATCAGAGATTCCAAAAAATTGTTGTTGTGTAAATATGTCTGCACTAACCATCCTGCTTACCGGCCGGCCGGTTTCATCAAAAACCGTTGCATAAAAATCAGCTTCCAGTAAACCCATATTTTTAAAGATGCCGGGCACGAGATAAGATTCAGTGGCATTACCCCTTTCATCCGTTTTACCTTCACGCAGTACTTTTTCGTTTGAAACGGCCTGGTTTTGAATAGCGAAGTTGAAACCACTATAGTTTTTTACCTGGAAGTATTTAGACTTAACCTGGATTTCTGCTTCGTAATTCCTGTTTGAAGCCGCGGGTCCGAAAAAATTGACAGCATTGATTGAAAGCAAAACCGGTTCGGCAGGCACAAGAGTTGTTTTATCGAGCCGTGCAGTTACTTTAATCCTGTCTGGTACAAACTCCTCCACACTGAAACTTTTGCTTGCCAGCAACACTTCGTTTGAACTATAAACCTCGAGAGAATAGGAACCTGTAATAGCAGAAACAGCCAGATCGACGTCCCCGGCAATGGAACCCTGTTCATTCAAAGTCTTCCGGAAAGTTTTAAGTTCCTTTCCATTTGGCAATAAAAATTTCAGCACCACGGGCAACTCCCCCGGACTTTTCCAGTTCCCATCACGCATAATCACCGAAAAGTTGACCTTTTCTCCCGGCCGGTAAATATCTCTTTCCGCATAGATAAAAGCATCGAGTCCTGTTTGATTCATGGTTTTACCACCGGTTTCAAATCTGGATGTATTTACCCTGGTATTCGAGAAAGGCAGGTAATTAAAATCTGATTCAGTTTTGGCAATCACCATGGCGGGTCTGAAACCTGCGAATTCTTTCCTGGTATAAGCAATTTCCGCAACACCATCTTCTTTGGTAGCACCAACACCCAATACCTGGTTATTGTTTCCGTAGATCACTACATTAACACCTGGCATTGCCATAGCGGTTTGCAGGCTGTTTGCAAAAACGTATAATTTATCTTTTCCTTCTTTTGCTATCAATCCTATATCCGATTTTGAAATAAACCGGCTGTCGCTCAGCCAATAGTCTTTGTCTGATCTCACTTTTATATGATATATACCCTTAAACTCGGCAAGCCGGTCTTCCACATTAAACTTCAGTAATCTCGAATTGCCATATTTTGGTAATGAGCGGGTATCAATTTCTTTTTCATAAACGATATCACCAAGGTTCGGATTATTGCTTTCGTATTCATCTCCATAGTAATCGCCGTCACAGTTATTATCTTTTGGATAATAGCCATACCGTTGTGCCAAAAGAAGGTTCGATTCATAAATCTTCGAAATAACTATTTTTATTTTAGGCACGTTCACAATGCGCATTTCTATTTGCTGGTTGCCCGTTCCGGAGAGATAAACTGCTTTGCTGTTTACAAAACTGATAGATGGCTCCAGCTCTCCAAAAGAAATATTATTTGTATAAGGCTCACGAAGAACTCCGCCAATACGTCCGCGCAAACCTTCTTCAACATCAAGAACATAGGTCTTTTCAACATCAAATTGTTCACTTCGTATAACAAAACCGTCATCCGTCAACTCAGTGTTGAACTTGACGGCCGGTGTGATTTTCAGTAAGGACGAAAGCTTATCTAAAACAATCTGCTGGCTGGTCCGCACATAAATCTCTCCACCCGTGCCATTGTGTTCAGTGGTGATTTCATTTACCGTGAGATTAAACGGTGAAGGAATCAGCAGCTCAGATTTCAGGTCGGTAGTAGTTGCATTGTTTCCGCCCTGGGGTATGATTCCCTTCTGCACGACCAGAGAGGCTGAAAGATCATCATCCTTTAATTTCAAACCACTGAGACGGATCGAAATTTTACTATCGGGAGATAAGGTATTGACTGAGTAAGTGATAGGCTTATTATCAATGTTAACAGATAACTTGTCTTTCAGGCTGGCGGGATCAACGGGATAATTAAAATAGAGATCAACCTGTGGCAATGCGGAATTCGAACTTTCATCCGTGAGTACCCAGGTGATATTTGTATTCTCAAGCTTCAGAGCCGGAGTAGTAAAAATAATTTTATCGGATTTGCCAATCTTGTCAAAAGCTGAATACTGTAGTATATCGCTTTTCAATGTAGCCTTGAAGCTTGTAGCTGGTGGCAATGGTTTTGAAGGCGAAAAGACAAGCTGGTCCGGGCTTTCCCAGCGAAACTTACCAGGTATACCAGGTGTAAATGATACATATTCTGTAGAATCCCATTTATTGACCAGGGAATCTTTTACCAGTGCCTTATCAAATCTGAAGATGAGGTTACCAAGTGTTGGAACTTCGTCCTTAGCATTTGTATAATCGAGGTTAACGATGTTTCTGTTGCAGGACAAAAAAGCGAAAATAAGAATCAAAGAAAACAATGATCTTGAGCGCATAGGTAAGGGTTAATTGTTGGAGTATTGCAATGATTGGTTTTATATTATATTAGTAAGACAGATATTTATCAAGACTGGCTTAAGCTGTTAAAGCGTTGTATGCATTTAATAATTATGTTCGTTAATTCTTTTAAAAGTAGAAAATGGTTCTTAAATCGCATAATAGAAAAACTCAAACCGGCACTTTAGTTAGCTAATGGCAATATTTACCATGCAATTGAAATTTACCTTGCAACTGAAATGAAGAAAAAATTTCCCCGGTTAAAAAAATTGTTTTTCGGCGGATTGATTACCGTTGTAGGCCTGGTATTGGCATTTTTTATTTTCAGCCTGATATTTCCTTTGCCTGATAAGTTAGATTACTCAACCGCAGTTTATGATGACAAGGGGGAGCTTATTCATGCCTACCTGACACCAGATCAGAAATGGCGGTTAAAAACGTCATTGGAAGAAATTTCACCTTTGCTGAAAAAGACCATCCTTTATAAAGAAGACCGGTATTTTTATAGTCACCCCGGTGTTAACCCGGTTGCCATCTTCCGGGCGTTTACAAAAAATATTTTCCGTGGTAAAAGAACCTCCGGCGCTTCCACTATTACTATGCAGGTGGCCCGTGCATTGGAACCTAAGCCGCGCACTTATCTCAATAAGTTTGTCGAAATTTTCAGGGCCTTTCAACTTGAACTAAAGTATTCTAAAACGGAGATTTTTCAGCTTTATCTTAACCTGGTTCCATATGGTGGAAACATCGAAGGGGTGAAATCTGCGGCCATCTTATATTTCAAAAAGAATCCTGACCATCTTTCACTTGCGGAAATTACGGCTTTGTCCATCATACCAAACCGGCCCTCTTCGCTGGTGATTGGCAAAAACAATGATCGCATCATTATTGAAAGAAATAAATGGTTGAACTGGTTCCGTGAAGAAAAAGTCTTTACTGCAAAGGAGATTTCTGACGCTTTAGAGGAACCGCTGACTGCTTCAAGAAACCAGGTTCCAAAATTATTGCCACATCTTTCCCAAAAGCTCAGATCTTCAGGCGCCATTGATATCCACACAAACATATCCCTGAACACCCAATCCAATATTGAAAAGATAGTGGCCGACTATTCCAGGACCTATCGATTGCAACAAATCATGAATGCCGCCGTAGTCGTGATAGATAACAGGACACATAAAATTATCTCTTATCTCGGATCTGCGGATTTTGCTGACAGCACGGATGGTGGACAGGTAAACGGTGCTGCAGCTGTAAGGCAGCCGGGAAGCACACTGAAACCGCTGGTTTATGCGATGAGTATAGACGAAGGTTTTCTCACCCCCAAAACAATTATCAACGATGTAGCGATCAACTATGCCGGTTATGCGCCGGAAAACTACGACAGACAATTTAATGGACAGGTTGCGATGGACTTCGCGCTTGAACATTCACTGAATATACCGGCGGTTAAAACATTGGGAAGACTTGGCAAAGATAAACTGATAGATAAGCTGGCAATCTGCGGATTTGAACAGGTTAAAAAAGATCAGCGGAAGCTTGGATTATCCATGATCCTCGGAGGTTGTGGAACAACATTGGAGGAATTAACGGGCCTCTATAGTGCCTTTGCAAATGATGGCAACTTTATAAAGCCTGTAATAACAGCAGACGCGAAGCAGTCCGGTTCGCGCAGGGTTTGTAGTCCTGCCGCTACTTTTATGATCAACGAGATTCTATCAAAGGTCAACCGGCCGGATTTTCCACTCAACTGGCAGAGCACTGAGCATATGCCAAAAATCGCCTGGAAAACGGGAACGAGTTATGGCCGCCGCGATGCCTGGAGCATAGGTTATAATAAGAACTTTACCGTAGGTGTATGGCTTGGTAATTTTTCGGGAGCGGGAGTTGCTTCTCTAAGCGGAGCAAACACAGCCACTCCCTTACTTTTCCGCATCTTTAATACCATAGATTATGACAGTGACCAGGAATGGTTCAGGCAACCGGAAGATTGTTTAAACAGGCTGGTATGTTCCGAAACAGGCCTGCCACCCGAAGAATTCTGTACAAATATTATCGACGACTATTATCTCCCGCTCGTATCATCCACAAAAACATGTGACCATATGCGTGAGATTTTTGTTTCAGCAGATGAAAAATTATCTTATTGCCATAACTGCCTTCCACAAAGCGGGTATAAAAAGAAATTGTACAGAAATTACTCACCGGATATGCTAGCTTATTTTGGTGAAAGGGAGATCACATACAACCGGATCCCTGTACACAATCCATTATGTGAAAAAGTTTTCCAGGAAAATGGGCCGGCTATCGTTTCTCCGAAAAATGGTGCAGAATATCTTATCAGTAAAAAAAATCCGGAGCCGATACAGCTTAGTTGCAGTGCAGGTGCCGATGTGGCGAGAGTCTACTGGTATATCAACAATAAATTCTTCAAAACTGCTGAAGTGGGCAGCAAACAATTTTTTATGCCGGAAGAAGGCCCGGTTAAAATTTCCTGTACAGATGATAAAGGGAGGAACCGCGATGTAAGAATCGTCATTAGATATGTTGACCTGTAAAAAAAGTGGTGAGTTGTGAGTGGTAAGTGGTGAGTTTAGTTATGAGTGATGAGTTATGAGTTATGAGCGAAGTTACTGAGTGGGTGAATGTTTAAGTGTTTGATTACATTTAATCACTGAGTTGGATTTTGATTACTTGGTTTTAAAACCAACCCTAAAAGGTGAAAGAGGGAAGCTATTGTATCTGGAAACCGATAGCTGCATTTTCGGCGGCGCATGACGTCAATATTCATCAAAATGTAATAACTTCCTTTCATGACTAACTCGCGGAGAAATTTCTTTTATAAGGCCGGTTTGATGGCAGGAGCTTTTTCGACTAATAGCCTGTTCAACCAGCTTCATGCGGCAGAGATTGAAAAAGCAGCAAGCCGGATATCTGATCTCGATCCATTTCAGGCTGCAAGTGATGAAGATTACTGGAGCGTTATCCAACAAGCTTTTACTGTTAATCCAAATATTATCAACTTCAATAACGGCGGTGTAAGTCCTTCACCAAAAGTCGTGCAGGATGCAGTGGAACGATATAACAAATTCTCCAATGAAGCTCCCTCCTATTTTATGTGGCGGATCCTGGACCAGGGCCGGGAACCACTCAGGGAAAAACTCGCTGAACTTGCCGGCTGCGATCCGGAAGAGATTGCCATAAACCGCAATGCCACTGAAGCTTTAAATACGGTGATCTATGGAATGGATCTTGAAAAAGGAGATGAAGTGATCGGAACCAAACAGGACTACCCGAATATGATTCAAGCCTGGAGGCAAAGAGCTTTACGCGAAGGAATACAATACACCCAGCTTAATTTTGATTTTCCTATTGAAGACGATGACACTATTGTAAAAGCTTTCGAAAACGCAATCAACTCCAAAACAAAACTTGTTCATATCACCCATGTAGTTAACTGGGTCGGTCAGATCATGCCGGTCAAGAAGATTGCCCGCATGGCACATAGTAAAGGTGTTGAAGTTTTGGTTGATGGTGCACATAGTTTTGGATTGATCGATTTCAAAATTCCGGATCTTGAATGCGATTATTTTGGTACCAGTCTTCACAAATTCCTGAGTGCCCCAATCGGATCAGGCATGTTATGGATAAAAAAAGATAAGATCGAAAAAATCTGGCCGCTCTTATGTAACGATAAACCCAAAAGCAAGGATATCAGGAAATTTGAAACGCTCGGCACCCGTAGCTTTCCGATTGAACAGGGCATTGGTGAGGCTATCAATTTTCACAATGGTATCGGCTCAAAAAGAAAGGAAGAAAGAATAAGATACCTGAAGAATTACTGGGCCACGAGAGCGAAGGAAATTCCCCGGGTAAAGATCCATACCTCATTGAAACCGCAGTACTCCTGTGCCATTTGTGGTGTATCCGTCGATGGAATGACAACAACCGAACTTGACAATGCCCTTTTCGGTAAATATAAAATTCACTGCACAAATATTGTCTGGGAAAACATCAAAGCGGTGAGGATCACACCGCATGTTTATACATCGATCCAGGATGTTCAAAAGCTGGTAAGAGCCCTGGAAGAGATTGCTTCAAAAAAGGCTTAAAACTTGTAAGCAGATAAAAGAAACACGGATAAAGGAGTTCCTTAGAGAACCAGCTTTTCATTTGCACTATTGATAGGAGAAGATTTTTGAATGTCGATGGCAGGTAGCGCTCTCAACTAATAAAATTTAACTCCTTAATTGCATTAAGAACTTATATATCTGAATTCGTTAAGTCGCAAAAGTTTTTTGCTCAGCTAGAAAATCTTAAAGAAAGATACAGGTAGATACTCAGGTAAGTCACCAAAAACAACGCCATTTCGAAAAAGAATATTTTTTTCAGCTTTGTTGAATTTAGGTTTAATTTTTTCCTAAACAGGAATCCAATAAGCAAGATAATACCCGAAAACACTAAACTTATAATAAATACATATAGGCTTAAGCTTAAGAACATCTGAGTTTCTGTCTCTAAAGGACTACCTTCTCCATTTGCATTTGAAGCAAACAAGAAGCTCATCCCGATGAAAAAAAACGCTGCGACGTTCGCGCTTATCAGCAGGAGATAAAAGAAAGCTTTTTGCATCTTATTTATTCAGGTTACCTCAAAAAGCCGGTTATCCCAATCAGGAAAACCGGCTTTTGCCTAATACATATTTAACTAAGGATTCTTGTAATAAAGTATTCTTGCCAATCAGCCATACTTTCAATCAGGTCAGCTCTAACATTTTGAAGAAGCCAGCTTCATAGAAGCAAATTCGACAGTATTGAAATCTAATCCACCTTTCTTACACTCCCTGCCCCACTTACTTTTTGATTTACAGTTGCGGCTTCGCCCTTATATTTCACTGAACCTGCGCCGCTAACCTGTGCATCCACTTTCATGCTTGCATAAACCTCAGCGTCGCCTGCGCCGGAAATCTCGATTGTCGTGTTTTCAGTCAGGAGATCAAAGCAACGCGCGTGGCCCGCACCCGAAAGCTCACACGAAAAATCACGGGTTTTCCCTTTTAGATTCACCGACCCACTACCCGAAATATCAGTAGTAACCACCGGTACATCTACCTCCATTTTTATATCGCCAGCACCACTGACGTGTAGACTAAGTTTATCATTATTACTGATCTTTGTTTCGCCAATGATATCACAGGCACCGGAAACCCCAATTTCAGAAAAATTCGGTGATGTAACATAGATTTTCAAATCTGAAGTAGGTCTGAGGTTGTATCCACGCCGGCTTCTCACCTCAATTTTATTACCATTTTGCTTGATTTCTATGTACTCGAGCAGGTTTTCATCACCTTCTATCCGGACGGGTTTCAGGTCACCCTGGCTAACGTGGACGTCAATGGCACCATGAACTTCTACTACGGAAAACGAACCAACTGAACGTTCTTCAGACTTGATATTTCCGTTACCCTCCACGCGTTTGCCACCACCGAAACGGCAGGAACTTAAAACGACTACGGATAACAGGAAGAGCAGGAACTTTCTCATATAATGTGTTTTAGCGATACAAATATTATCAAATATTTTAGACTAACACACATTTGACGCAGATAAGTACTAAACGTTACGCTATTTGCCGTTTAACTAACATAATTAATTTAACTAAAAAAATTAATAAGTAATACACAAACAGATAGCTGTATCGCAAATCTAAAATTGATTTTTTACCTTCGCGCTACCATGACGGAAAAGATCATCATTCTCGACTTCGGTTCACAATACACTCAATTGATAGCCAGGGCCGTACGGGAAGCGAACATTTACTGCGAAATCACGCCTTTTCATAAAGAAATTAATTTCGATCCCGGTATCAAGGGGGTCATTTTATCTGGCTCGCCATTTTCAGTAAATGATCCGAACGCACCATATGTAGATATAACTGCAATGACTGACCGCGTACCGGTACTTGGTGTTTGCTATGGCGCACAGCTGGCGGCCAAACAATTTGGAGGTAAAGTAGAAAAAAGCAACAAAAGGGAATACGGCAGGGCATTTTTGCATGCTACAAAGCAGGATATTCTGTTTAAAGATATCAGCGCAACCAGCCAGGTCTGGATGAGCCATGCCGATACTATCCTGGAATTGCCCGCGGGTTTTGAATTACTGGCTACAACAGAGAGCATTCCTGTTGCTGCTTTCCGTAAAACCGAAGGAGCTGTGTTATATGGTGTACAATTTCACCCGGAGGTTTATCATTCAATAGAAGGCAAAAAAATCATTAAGAATTTCCTGGTCGACATCTGTGGATGCAAACAAGACTGGACACCCGAACATTTTATCACAGATACCGTTGCTTCTCTCAAAAAACAAATCGGTAATCGTAAAGTGATCATGGCCCTGAGCGGTGGTGTTGACTCTACCGTGGCAGCAACGCTTATTCATCGCGCTATTGGCGATAATCTTTCCGGCATATTTGTGGATAATGGAGTATTAAGAAAAGGTGAGTTTGAACAAGTGCTCAGGACTTACAATGAGATTGGGCTGAACGTTAAGGGGGTTGATGTGAAACAACTATTTTATGATGCACTGGCCGGCAAAAGCGATCCGGAATCCAAACGGAAAACGATTGGCCGGCTGTTTATAGATGTGTTCCAGGAAGAAGCAAAACATATAGAAGGTATTGAGCTCCTTGGCCAGGGCACAATTTATCCGGACGTAATTGAGAGCATTTCCGTTCACGGACCTTCGGTTACTATCAAATCACATCATAATGTGGGTGGTTTACCTGATATCATGCATCTTGAGCTCGTAGAGCCACTCCGGTATTTATTTAAGGACGAAGTAAGAAAAGTGGGAAAAGAACTTGGTATCCCCGCTGATCTTCTCAACAGGCACCCTTTCCCCGGACCGGGACTTGCCATCAGGATCCTTGGTGATATCACACCTGAAAAAGTGGCTTTGTTACAGGAAGCTGATTATCGGTTTACACTTGCTTTAAAAGAACATAAACTTTACGATACAGTCTGGCAGGCCGGAGCCATATTATTACCTGTAAAAAGTGTTGGCGTAATGGGCGATGAACGTACCTACGAATTTACCATTGCTTTGAGAGCAGTGACTTCGGTTGATGGTATGACGGCAGACTGGGCACATCTGCCATATGACTTCCTGGCTTTTATTTCCGGCGATATCATCAATAATGTTAAAGGAATTAACAGGGTGGTTTATGATATAAGTAGCAAACCACCTGCAACCATTGAATGGGAGTAACCGTTTTGTAGCAGGAAGAATAAGCTCATTAAACAACGATTTTCTATGCTAGGATCTTATCGGGGTATTTTGTCCTGCCTGTTTTGCTTAGTTGTTCTGCAGTTATCAGCCCAGACTGATTCAATTACAGAACGCCGCAAGATTTCGGTGTTTGCTCCCCTATATCTTGATTCAGCATTTGATGCATCAGGTAACTATAGATTTGGCAAGGTGCTTCCAAAGTTTATTTCACCCGGGTTGGAATTTTACCAGGGTGTTCAGCTGGCAATAGATTCAATCCAGAAGCAAGGCCTGGAACTTGATATAAACATCTTCGATACCAGGTCTGGGAAAACTGCGCTTCAGAATATCATAGATAAACCTGAATTTCAGGGAACCGATATTATACTCGCGCATGTAAACATGGCTGATGCACAGTGGCTCGCTCATACAGCAAAAGCGCAAAACATTCCCTTTATCAATGTCAATTTTCCGAATGAGGCTGGTGTTACCGACAATCCCCAGTATGTAATTCTTAACTCAACATTGTTTACTCATTGCGAAGGCTTATACCGCTTCATGCAAAAGAATTATGCTTTGTCCCCCATCGTTGTATTTCGCAAAAAAGGTGCACAGGAAGACAGGCTCAATGCATATCTGAAAGCGATAGAAAAAAGTACTGCTTCTGTTCCACTCAAGTTGAAATATGTTACGCTGAATGATGGATTCACCACTGAAGATGTTTCTGCCCAGCTCAATCCCAACAAAACAACCATCATAATGTCGGCAAGTCTTGATGTAAACTTCGGTATGAGGCTGGCTGCCCAGTTAAGTGAACTTAATGCCGGGACGCATGCAAATATCCTGTTGGGCATGCCCAACTGGGATGCCGTAAACTTTTCAGGTTCATTATACAAGGGACTTGAGATAATATATTCCACCCCGTTTTATATTGCACCTTCTGATAGTACCGCTGCCAGGTTGAACCGAAAGTACAGCAGTGAGAATTATGTGCGGCCCGGTGAAATGGTTTTCCGTGGCTTTGAAACAACTTACCAGTTTGCACACCTGCTATTGGACAAAAGTGATACAACAATTCAACAAAAGCTGGGCAATGATAAATACAAGATTTTTTACGATTTTAATATACAGCCCGTCTTAAATAAGCAAACCGGCAAAACAGATTATTACGAAAACAAAAAATTGTTTTTTGTGAAGAAGACTGACGGCCTGTTTAAAGCAGTTTACTAAATTTCCGTGGCTTGCCTGGATTATTTCCTTGCATGACTTGGTTATTTCCATGGCTGACTTGATTACCTCCGTGGCTGCATTGATTATTCCCGTAGCTGACTTGATTACCTCGGTGGCTGGCTTGACTATTTCCGTAGCTGACCTGATTACCTCCGTGGCTGGCTTGATTATTTCCATAGCTGACTTGAATACCTCCGTAGTTGCCGTGATTACCGCTATTGACATAATCCATTATAGTACGCTGTTGACTTAACTCATCATAATAATTATTTGCATTTCCTTTCAACGGGTAATTTTGTTAATCCAGCATGCGACAAAAGATTTTCCGCCTGGGAAAAGATATTCCACCAGGGAAAAAGGTATTCCGCTAAGAAAAAAGATATTCCACTAAAGAAAGATATTCCGCTAAAGAAAGATATTCGGCTAAGTAAAAGATATTCCGCTAAGGAATAATTATTGCTGTCCCTAAGCATAGGCTTTACAATCAAGGATAAGTTTTACAATTAAGCGTATGTTTTACTAATAAGCCTAAGTTTTTCTATCAAATGGCACTCATCGAATTTACAAATAAGGGCCTTTATTGCTCCCCCGGCGATTTCTATATAGATCCCTGGGCTCCCGTCGACCGGGCGGTCATTACCCATGCGCATAGTGACCATGCGAGATGGGGATCGGCTTCCTATCTCTGCCATACTGATTGCAAACCGTTATTGTACCTGCGTTTGGGAGATGTAAATGTACAAAGCATGGAATGGGAGGATAGCACCTATCTGAACGGAGTAAAAATATCTCTTCATCCGGCTGGCCATATGATCGGGTCTTCCCAGGTGAGAGTAGAATACAAAGGCGAAGTCTGGGTAGTAAGCGGAGATTACAAAACAGAAGATGATGGTTTAAGTGGCAAATTTGAGCCAGTAAGATGTGATACATTTATCACCGAATCAACTTTTGGTTTACCTATTTATCATTGGAAACCCCAACACGAAATATTCCAGAATATACAGGATTGGATCACTGCGAACAGGGAAGCTGGTAAAATTTCTGTTTTGCTGGCTTATAGCCTTGGTAAGGCCCAGCGTTTATTGCAATGTATACCTGCGGTATGTAACGATATCTATGTACATGGTGCAATATGGAACGCTCATTTAACGCTTCAGCAAGCTGGCTGGGCGCTTCCTGACGTGAAACGGGTAACGCCTGATCTTCCCAAAGAAGCATATACAGGAAAAGTAATCATTGCACCGCCCAGTGCCGATGGAACACCCTGGATAAAAAGATTCAGGCCACATGCCGTTGGGATCTGCAGCGGCTGGATGCAGGTAAGAGGGAATGTCAGACGCCGCAATGCCGATGCCGGGTTTGCACTCAGCGATCACGCTGACTGGAAAGGATTGCTTGAATCAATAAAAGCCACCGGTGCGGAAAAAGTATTTGTGACCCATGGATTCCAGTCTGTGCTTAGCCGTTACCTCAATGAATATGGTATTGAAGCAGCCGAAGTAAAAACAGAGTTTGGAAAGGAAGATGATGAAATTATTCCTTCAAATGATGAAGCCACTGAAGGCAACCAAACCACATCTGCTGAATTAGCCCCGGCCAGAACAGCTTATGCCGGTGAAACAATGAAGGATACCGACGAAACAAATAACAAAACAGAAATTACCGATGCGAGTGAAGATATCGACATGAATTCAGAAAATATTGATCATAATTCAGGTGATGAAACAAAACTTCGCAATGAGGGCAAAATAAATTCCCTTAATAATGGTGGTGACGTAGATCCCCTTAAGAATGATAGTGACGTAGATTCTGATAAGTACAAAACAAAAGATCAATAACTATGCGATTATTTTCTGATCTGGTGGTTACACTTGGTTCGTCTACAAAAACGAATGAAAAGCTGGAAGCACTGGCAGATTATTTTGCAAAAGCAAATCCTAAGGACAAGGTTTGGGTGATTGCCATTTTCAGTGGCAGAAGACCAAAACGCGCAGTAAACTCCACTCAACTTTTCAACTGGTGCGCAGAAATCGTGGGCTTACCAATCTGGCTGATGGAAGAAAGTTATCATACCGTCGGCGACCTGGGTGAAACAATTGCTCTGCTTCTCCCGGAAGCTACGATCACTGAAGCCTCTTATCCCCTTCATCATTATTTGGAACAACTTACCGTGATTGACAAAGAACCCGAACAGGTTCGTAAGGAATTTATTTTATCATCCTGGAACAGCATGACCCAGGCTGAGCGTTTTGTTTTTAACAAATTGATTACTGGTAGCTTCAGAATTGGGGTTTCACAAAAGATGATGGTAAATGCATTATCAAAAACAGTAAGTCTTCCTTCTTCGGTTATAGCTCACCGTATCAGCGGTAACTGGAACCCAATGAGCACAACCATCGAGGATTTACTTAGTGAAAACGCATTAGCAGCAGATCATTCCAAACCCTACCCATTTTACCTGGCTTATGCTCTTGAAGAAGATCCAACAGCGCTGGGAGAGCCTGCAGACTGGCAGGCCGAATGGAAATGGGATGGAATCCGCGGTCAGATTATTAAACGCAATAACGAATTGTTTGTCTGGAGCCGGGGTGAAGAATTGATGACCGATAAATTTCCGGAGTATGACACGCTTCGCACACTGTTACCTGAAGGTGTTGTTCTGGATGGAGAGATTATACCCAGCCAGGATGGAAAACCTTTACCTTTCGCTTTATTGCAAACAAGGATCGGCCGAAAAAACCTAACAAAAAAACAATTGCTTGAAACGCCGATCACATTTTTTGTTTATGACCTGCTCGAATATGAAGGAAGAGACTTCCGTGAATCGACATTAATCGAAAGAAGAACCATTCTTGAAAAAATTGTAAAGGAAGCGAATCATCCGGCATTGATACTTTCAGAAATAATCGATTACAAATCCTGGGAGGAGCTAACGGAAATGCGCACCCGCTCCCGCGACATGGGCAGTGAAGGTATCATGCTAAAACGTAAGATGTCTACTTACCAGGTTGGCCGAAAACGCGGTGATTGGTGGAAATGGAAAATTGATCCATTGGTTATTGATTGCGTAATGATCTATGCACAGAAAGGTTCCGGTCGGCGGAGTAATTTATACACTGATTACACCTTCGCGGTACGTGATGGTGATAAGCTGGTTTCATTTACAAAAGCTTATTCGGGACTGACAGATAAGGAATTTAACCAGGTGGATGCCTTTGTCAAGGCACATTCCATTGAAAAGTTTGGCCCGGTCCGAACTGTAAAACCGGAACTGGTTTTTGAAATTGCATTTGAAGGTATAGCCGCTAGTAATCGTCATAAATCTGGTGTGGCACTGCGTTTTCCAAGGATATCGAGGTGGAGGAAAGACAAAAAGCCTGATGAGATCAATACGATTGAGGATCTTAAACAAATGCTTGAAATTTACGGGAAATAATGCTGCTTTGATAATGTCGCTTCGATAATGTCGCTTCGATAATGTCGCTTCGATAATGTCGCTTCTATAATGTCGCTTCGTTGATTTTGCGCGTGCGTGGCGTTCACTCGGTTCTTCCCTTCGCCGGATGGGCCTTTCGGTTGGTTTGATTTGCCACTGTGATTCCTGGTTAATACCTTTCGTTATGCCGCTCTCTGCCGTTGTCTCCGATCGGCTTTTTGTTCCCTGATCGGCTTTTTTAGGTATTCATGTAGCGATAGCTGGCATTGGGCCCTGATCGGCTTCGGTAACTCCGAACAGGAATCGAAGGTGGCAATCAAACCAACCTCAGGCCCATCCTGCACGTTCTAATCTCGTTCACTTA
>Ga0193752_1000089_pt1 | contig 127439 bp, 76 predicted proteins | sample H1c1metaG_FD_144924 | JGI IMG/M metagenome (GOLD analysis project Ga0193752, IMG submission 144924) | Soil microbial communities from a riparian zone of the East river system, Colorado, United States - H1c1 | ecosystem: Environmental > Terrestrial > Soil > Riparian zone | place: USA: East...
AACCGATGGGCCGGTCTCCATGTATACTGCATTAAAAAATGCCGGGTTTACTTATATTGATTCACTTAAGACACATCTTCCTTTTGTTGTTGTTTATAAAAAAGGTATGGGGGTTCCGGTAACCCAGGTATTTGGTGTAACACCGAATGATAAACTCGATGTTGGTTTTCATATAATAGGTAATAATCTTTCCGGTGATATAACGTCTGACAGATTTGGCCCGGCCAAACAATGGAATGATCTTCACTGGAGAGGAATTTCTGTTGATAACCCCGTCACTGATTCCACTGCAGTGGAAGTATATGGTATTACCGCCAGTGGGACCAGCACGCTTTTAGCGACAGTGAGTCCGGCCGTAGATACTTCTTTAAGCTGGATCAATGCCACAACCTATCCTTATTTAAAATTAAAAATGCTGAATACCGATTCGGTAAATGCAACACCGCACCAGTTGAGGTACTGGAGGGTAAATGCTACTTATGTACCTGAAGGCGCAGTAGCTCCCAATATCCTTTTTGTAATGAAGGATACCGTTGACCAGGGAGAGATAGTTGACTTTAAACTTGCTTTTAAAAATATCAGCCAGACGGCTTTTGCGGATAGTTTAAAAATAAATTTCACGATCACTGACAGGCTTAATAATCCGAACCCAATAACTCTGGGCAAAGGAAAAGTATTGGTTTCAGGAGATACCCTGACGATCAGCTATAAGATAGATACCAGGAATTACCCGGGGACAAATACCATATTTGTTGATGTCAATCCGAATAATGACCAGCCTGAAGCATACCACTTTAATAATATATTGTATAAGGAACTGTTTGTAAGGGCAGATAATTTTAATCCATTGCTGGATGTAACATTTGACGGCGTGCATATTCTTAATAGAGATATCGTATCTGCAAAGCCGCAAATTCTAATTAACCTGAAAGATGAGAGCCGCTTCCTTGCCCTTGCAGATACTTCATTGATAAAAGTACAGGTTCGTTATCCTGACGGTTCATTACACAATTACAATTTTGGCGACTCGCTTAAATTCACACCAGCAAACCTTGGCTCAGGAAATAATACTGCAACCATCGACTTCTTGCCATGGTTCCCTGAAGAAGGGGAGTATGAGCTGATCGTTTCCGGAAAGGATGTTCCGGGAAACCCGGCAGGTGCTTTGGATTTTCATGTAACATTCACGGTGATCACAAAAGCAATGATCTCTAACCTGCTCAATTATCCAAACCCGTTCACAACGTCTACTGCATTTGTGTTTACGATAACGGGTAGTGAGGTACCGCAGAATATCCGCATACAGATACTGACCATAACAGGTAAAGTGGTAAGAGAAATTACCATTGATGAACTTGGGCCCTTGCATGTGGGAAGGAATATTACTGAATTCAAATGGGATGGTACAGATACCTACGGCCAGAAGCTGGCGAATGGAGTTTATTTATACCGGGTATTGACCAACCTGAATGGTAAATCATTGGAGAAGTACAGGGCCAATGGGGATAATACCGATAAATTCTTCAACAAGGGGTATGGAAAAATGGTTATTATACGATAACATAGGCATTAATTACTTCAACATAAATCCTTTCTAAATTCAATAAGACAACTACCCAGCTTATGTTTTCCCGAAAATAGCTGTATTTTACACGTTCAATACCCTGGAATTCCATAGTTAAGCCCAGGGATAATATTACCCATTACTGACCATAATCATTCTTACTTTAAACATAAGATCATTTTACCTGGAAAAATGAAGATCAAATTTTTATTTACCATAATTAGTTTGTTATGTTCTTTAACTCATTTAAAGGCGCAGGTAATTGTAAGTGAGAGTTTTGAAAATGCTTTTCCTCCCACCGGGTGGACGATAACTACAGGGATAAACAGTAATCCCTGGGAATTAAGCACGACTGACCCCGCTGCCAACGGGATCCGTTGCATGAAAAATGATAGCTATGATCTGTTTGGGGCCAATACCTGGATATTCAGTACGCCGTTCTCACTTACCCCGGGGATCAGTTACCGCATATCTTATTGGTACAGGATCGTCAATACCGGAAGCTTAAATCAAAAAAGTTTTAGGGTTACCCTGGGGAAGCTTCCAACTATCAACGGGCAGACCAATTTTTTGCATACCTATTCTGACATCACCAATACAAATTACACCCAGGGCATCGATGTATTCACGGTCCCGGAATCAGGAACTTATTATTTTGCATTTAATTGTTTCTACAGTTCCAACTATGGGAGGCTATTGATGGATAATATTGTATTAGAACAGGTATCCGGTACAGCCTGTTCCGGGATGCCGCCTGCTGGTGTTGTAACCGGCCCGTCAACAATTTGTCCTGACTCAACTTTCACGCTGAATATTGCCGGCATCCCGGATGCAGGCATCGGCTACCAGTGGCAGTCTTCGCCTGCGGGGCAAAATAGTTTTACAGACATCACAGGCGCAACTGCAGAGAACTATACTACTACACAAACAGCATCAAAAGATTATCGTTGTGTGGCAACCTGCTTTTTCAGTGGCCAGTCGTCTGTTTCCAATACTATAGCGGTAAACTCACCTCCGTTCTGTTATTGTATTCCCACCACCGTATGTACATCCAGTTATATTACTAACGTTAGTTTTGTGAGCATTAATAATACAACGGCTTGCAGTGCCGGCGGCTATACCAATTATTCATCCACAATAGCTGCAGCGAATATTACCGGGGGTACGGTTGTTCCTATTTCTGTTACCGTCAATGGGGGAGGTGTAAAAAGAGTAACAGCCTGGATCGATTACAATCAAAATGGCGTATTTGAATTTGCTGAATATACGCAGGTAGGAATTGGAGATGGAATTGCCATATCGGGTAATATAACTGTTCCTGCCTCGGCTCTTCCGGGATTGACGAGGATGAGGGTGAGGGAAAGAACTACCCAATATCCGAGCGAACCCTGTTTTAATTATGTAACCGGGGAAACAGAAGATTATGCCATTAATATTTCTCCTTTTGTTTGTTCGGGCACACCGGCTGCCGGAACAGTAACAGGAATTTCTTATGTATGTTCGGGTGTCTCTTTTACATTGAACCTGTCAGGCACTTATGCAGGATATGCTCTTCAGTGGGAATCATCTCCTGCGGGTGCAAACAATTTTTCAGCGATCCCGGGTGCAAACAGTACCGGGTTAACTACCTCGCAAACAACATCAAACGATTACCGTGTAAGGGTAACCTGTGTAGCAAGCGGCTTATCTGCTTTTTCAAATATCAAAGCTGTTACCACGCCGGTGTTATGTTATTGCTTACCCTTCAATAGCTGTTCTTCTACCTATATCTCAAATGTTACGTTTGCATCATTGAATAATACATCAACATGTATTGCCGGCGGCGATTATACTGCAACTGTTCCTGCAGGTACCATGAATGCCGGCCTTAATAATCCTGTAAGCGTTACACTAACGGGAGGCACGCCGGGCGCAGTTGCTGTATGGGTAGATCTGAACAGGAATGGTGTGTTTGAAACAACAGAGTATACAAATATCGGTACAGGTGCCGGCCAGGTTTTGAACGGATCTGTTTTTATTCCTACGCCTACGCCTGCAGGTATTACCCGCATGAGGGTGAAGTGGCGGGTGGGTGGCGTAATAGCGGCCAGTAATGCATGTTCAGATTTTGTGCCGGGCGAAACGGAAGATTATAATGTAAATATCATTGACGCACCTATTGTTACCTATTTTACAACATTTGCAGATACATTGTATGACCCGGTTATTAATGTTACTGCAAGGATCGTTCAAAAGGACCTTGGTATAAATGCAACCGATTCTTTGAAGCCAAGGTTATGGGCAAAAAGACAGGGAACCAGCACCTGGAAATCGTTCAAAGGACAATTATTAAATGGTACGGTCAACGACGGCAACTGGATATTCCCTGTTAACCATGATTCATTAGGTGTGAGGAGGAATGGTTGTGATTCGATACAGTTTTATTTTGTGTCACAGGACCTGAACATTCCTTCCAATATCGGGTACCTGCCGGAACCCGGTGCCCTGCACACTAACGTACAGGCGCAGGTGACGCCTCCCTCCCAGTTATTTGGTTATCGGCTGAAGCCAAGACTGAAGAATACTATATATGTAAGTAATTCTGATTGCCGGTACTGGTCTTTATCGAAGAACAATGGCCTGTTTCAGCAGATCAATAACAGGAAGCTTGAAGGTGACCTGACGGTCATCATTGGAAGTGATCTGCAGGAAGATGCCGCGAATGAACTTACAGCAGCGGGACTAAACGGTTACCGGTTAACGATCCGCCCGGATGGTAATACGGTACGTACGCTTATACAGAATGTCTATAAGAGCTCATTGATAATACTCAATGGCGTAAAAAATGTAACAATAGACGGAAGCTATAACGGCACAGGAAGGTTTCTTGCGCTCACAAATGCAAGCACAACCACACAGTATACAGATTCACTAAGTTGTATTGAAATAAAAAACGGATGCGATAGCATCATCCTTAAAAACCTGGTGATCCGGCATGCTGTATACCTGATTTCGTCCCCTGGAATTACTGCACCGGAGAATGCTATTTTGATCGCGAATGGCGCAAACCGGCATATTTCCATTCTCAATAATTTCTTTACCAATCTTTCAGCAAACAATATGTGCTCCAGGCATATCGCAAGTTTTGCAGGTAATAATGATGTGCTTATCCGGGGGAATGAATTCAATAATTTTACCGGGGCTGGTATCATAATGTTTGGGATCTCTGATAGCTGGGTGGTAGACAGTAACCATTTTTACAGGACAACGGTTCCTAATTTTTACAGCTCTGATTTTGCTGCTATCAGCTTGAAAGGGGGCGGTCATTTTATAAGAAATAATTTCGTTGGGGGCCAGGCGCCTTTTTGTGCCGGGAGTGCAATGATGTTCATAGATAACCCCAGTTCATCTGTTGGTGGTATCAGCGTTACGGGCTCGGGGCCATTGCCGGTTACGATCTCGCACAACCGGGTTGACAATATAAATATGGGATTGACCTTTGCTGCCAGGGCAGCCGGCTTTTATGGTATTGGCAGCGGAAGTTCCAATGATGTTTTCATTACGAATAATATAGTTGGTAATCCGCAAAGCAGTGTGGCAACCATAACGCCGCTGGCAGGCTCAATTTCCGGGATATTTGCAGGAGGCATGGGGTATGCGGAGATCAGGGATAATATTGTAACCTCCCTGTCTAATAAGGCAGGGGCCGGTCCTGATTATGATCATATTACCCTGTCCGCACTGGGCCGGGGAAATTCTACGCCGTTCGGGATCACCGGTTACAATTCGGAAGGCATCGTCTCAGGTAACAGGATATACAATATCCATAATTATAATAATGCCCATGGAGGTAACTCCCCTGACGAACCGTACACAAGAGGCATATACTGTTACGGAACCTTAAACCTGGTCATTGAGAAAAATATGATACATGATATCTGGTGTAATGAGAATAGCATAGCCGGGATCCATTTTAATGATGGCGATAGTGCAGGTACAGTTACGATAAGACAGAACAGGATATATGACCTGAATAATACCGGTCCTTTTGCGGGATACATAACAGGCATATCGGTAAGGCATGCAAAGAATAGGGTGGACGTTCTGAATAACCAGGTCTCGGTCAATAATAACAATTTATCAAGCGGCGTATTCATACGTGGTATTTCCGAAACCTCGAGGACCAATACTCGCCCGGACTCCAGGAAGCGCTTCACATACAACAGTGTGTATATCGGCGGAACAGGTACGGCAGCCAGCTATGGGTATAATTTTGAGAATGCCAACAACTTACCTGAAACAAGAAGCGTTTTTAATAATATCTTTTACAATGAAAGAACAGGCGGCAGTACGGGTCATTTTGCATACAGGCTTTATGCTTCGGTTTATGAAGTGGCCACTTTCCTGAACAATACCGTCTTTAATAACAACTTTTATACTTTAAACGACAGCCTGAAATTCACAGAATTCGCTACAGCCCCCCTGTCCTGGACAAACTGGAAAAGCACTTATAATTTCGATAACCTCGGTAGTATTTCCACACCTGCCAAAACACCTGCTCTGCAATTATTCATGGGCAAAGCGCAGGGCAATCTTAATATTGATTCTTCTTCCTCCATTAGCTGGCGTGTAAATGAGAAAGGAAAACCTTTTGCCGATATCGATAAAGACTTTGATTCGGCTGCCGTGCGTTCTACAGATATTGTGAACGGGATAACAGATATTGGCTCAGACGAATTTAATACATCGACTCTGCCTGGCATTCCTCTTTGCGCAGGAGGCAATGCAGACATCAGCAGTAATATTGCGGGAAGTTCTTACCAGTGGCAGTTGGATACCGGCACTGGATATACCAATATCAGTGATAACACAAACTATAGTGGCACCAACAGTGCAACGCTGCAATTAACGAACATCCCATCAGCGTGGGATGGTTATAAATACCGTTGCGTTGCAGATGGTAACTACAGCCAGGTGTATAGTTTGGTGTTTGAAAATTTCTGGACGGGCAGCGTAAACACAGCCTGGGAAAACCCGGCAAACTGGAGTTGCGGAACCGTGCCTGACAGTAATACGGATGTTATTATTAATTCCGGTACGGTGATAATAAGTTCGAATGTCGTTATCAGGACATTAAGGGTGGGAAATGGGGTTGTTATTACTATTATGCCGGGATATAACCTGACAATTACTCATTAACGGGTAAGTATCAATTGTAATGCTATATAATTATGATCGTTCCTTCTGCCAGGTCCCGGCCGGTTCTCCGGGGAAATGCAGTTTATACCGCCAGTCCCCGGATTATAATAACAATCTTTCAGAAAGTATAAATTGTTCACCAGGAACACGCTTTTGCAATACTTTAAGAAATCAAGTCCTAATTTCAACTCTTCTACGATGAGATCGCCTGGATAATGTCCCCGGATATATTCAGATCGGATACCATAGAACCACTACCTTCTGCTTTTGGGAACCAGTTTTTATATTATTCAAGCGTTCCTAAATAAAACATAAATGAGTACAAGTCCAACGTTCTGGAAAAAGATAGGTGTCCAGGATTGGTTTCTTAAAAAAGAAACTGTGTTCACTGAAACATCTTCCATGACCCCTGATGTGGTTTATAAATACATCATAGAAAAATTCCAGGCTTCCATCGCAGAACTTTCTTTCGCAGACCGGGTAATATTCTATCATGAATATATCATTTGTTTCAGCCCTCCTGATTACAATAAATTCATGGATAATAATAAAGGGATATTTGCCCTTATCATAAAAGAATCTGTAAAATCATTTTATGAAATTTTGCAGCAACACAGGCAAAAGGGAAGAAAGGTAACTGCTTCCGCCAATAAATGGGTATTTCGTTTTGTTTCTCATCCTGATTATGAAAAAGGTGACAAAAGCTTTATCGGTAAACTTTTGCCCGGCAACCAGCATCAAAAAGAAGAGAACCTGCGTGTTACTTTTATCCCGAGACAAACAGGTATTGCACAGACCTTCGATATTTCGGATGAGTTATTACAGGACTTTACTTTTTACAGTGATGGTTATTACGAAATACCCTTTGACAAGAATCTTGTTTTAGACGATTCAGGTGCAATCGTCACGCCAGCCTGTTTCGCCCGGCTTGAAACGACGATCCCGGATAAACAGTATGCCGGTAAAAAACTTGAATACCTGATGAAGAATGAAGAGATCATGGTATCCGGGGCTGATGAAACAGCTAATGATGCTTCCATTTTCCGTGTGCCTTCAGAATGGGTATCAACACCCCATCTTTCTATCCGCTATAATAAAAATGCAGATAAATTCTTTCTTGCTGCTTTCGGCGAGAAAACATTGGTAAATGAGAACGAAGTTAAAGCCAGCAGTAAGGCCGAACCGGAATGGACAGAACTTCCCCTCAATTCAAGGATCGTTCTTAATGGTATCGTATGCATAAACATTTTCAAATTCTGATATGGACAAACTATTAGCAATAGGATTACTAATAACCAGTGTTATATTATTGGTCGCTCATTTTTCTGACATTAAAAAAACGCATAACCAATAATGGCAGAATATTTTATTGGCATAACGGATAAAGGAAAACGTCGTGAAAAGAACGAGGATACTTTTATTGCACAGGAAATATGCAATAATGAGCTTTTGCTTGCCTGCGTGATCGATGGGGTAGGTGGGTATAGCGGTGGTGAGGTGGCTGCCGAGATCGCACGCTCTGTCTTGCTTGAACATTTACAAAATATACCCGGCGATATAATTGACACACTCCAGCTTGCCATTGTTACGGCTAATGAAAAGATACAGCAGGCAAGAAACGGGAATGAGAACAACGGTAACATGGCCTGCGTACTCACCTGTGCAATAGCAGACAAAAAAAATAATAAATTCTATTACTCACATGTTGGTGACACAAGGCTCTACTTATTGAGGGATGCCAGCCTGGTTAAGATATCGAAGGACCATTCTGTCGTTGGTTTTTTGGAGGAGTCCGGCCGCCTGTCTGAAGACGATGCGATGCGTCATCCAAGACGAAACGAGATCAACAAGGCCCTGGGGTTTGAAGCACACATCAATGACGTTGCGGATTATATTGAGACGGGGGAATCTCCTTTTCTTCCCGGCGATACTATTCTTTTATGCAGTGACGGGCTTTCAGACATGATCAGTTCGGGTACTATTACTTCAATTTTGAATAAGAATAAAAGCCTTGCTGAAAAAGCGAAGAACCTGGTTAATGCTGCCAATGAAGCGGGGGGCAATGATAATATCACTGCCGTATTGGTCGAAAATAATAAGCAACCCAAAAAACAGGTGGCATTAAAACCCGCAGATAAAAAGAACGGGGTTGAATTAACGCACACAATGCAGGAGAAAACGGCATCTCAACAATTACCCTTAACAGCAAAGAACACCAACAAGGGTATAATTATATTTCTTATCCTGCTTTTACTGGGATCATTGATCACTTTGTCTGTTATATTATTTCAGCAAAGAACCACGTCAAAGAACAGTATTCCCGTTCCGGAAATAAAAGTATTGAAGCAGGCAGATGAAAAACTAGTTCAGCTTATTTCGAATGTAAATGATACGGCTAAAGTATACACAATGCCTGCAGGAGGGTCTTTCTTAATACCTGATCCTATTTTGATCGATAAGGATTCTTTCCATCTCCGCGGCAATGGAGCACACATCATATGCGATACAAATTACAAAGGCCCGGCTTTTATTATCAGCAGCGCTGCCAAACACATTGTGCTGGATAGCCTGGTATTTGAAAATTTTGATATGGCTTTGATCATACAAAAAAACAATATCGTATTCAGGAATGTACGCTTTATCAATTGCAGGTTTCCTGTACAGTATGCAGTACCCGTTCCTGATTCAACCATATCCGGCCGGTTCAAAGATTCAATATTCATCACAACCCAATCCCTAAAAAAACGATAATGTCAACTTTTATGAAATGGTTTGGTAGCAGAAAGCTGGAACGTTCCTGTTTCCTGCTTATTGCTGTTATCATGGGCCTGCTTTTCTGGAAATTATTTTCCGTATTGCAGCGTGACTTTACCGAGGTGAATGCAAGGATGGAAAATGGTACCATGATAAACCTGAATGACAACAGGAATTTCGAAAATATGACGGGGCTGCTGCAACGGGGCCTGTATTTCGAAGATCCAAAGGACATTTCATTTATTGCATCAACAGTAGCAGCGGCAAAGGATACTACTTTAGAGATGGCAAATGTTGGTGAGCTGAATAAGGCCGCTCTTTTTGTTAACGCCGATGAAGCTTTCGCTAAGGGAGGGAAGTCATTTAAAAGAAGGGTAATATTATCCAGGAATTTACTGGGCTTTTCCGGTCCCGATTCCATATCATTTGAAAAGGAAAGATCACGCCCCCTATCCTTTAATCCCGAAACCAATGCGGGCTTAGGGGATCATAATATTTCCGGCACAATTAAAAACAAAGCTGGTCAACCAGTTGCAGGTGCCCTGGTAAGACTTAAGGCATTGGCGCTACAGGATAGTACCATATCATCTGATCAGTCAGAAGATCAAAAGAGCATAATACAATTCAAAGACGGTGTCAGAAAGATATATGTACCTGATTCGGGCAAGAGTAAGCGCCTTGTTTCTTTTAATGCCTATGCAAGAACAGATGCAACAGGCAAATTTATTTTTTCAGGACTGCCTGCAAACCGGTCCTATGAAATATTACCCCTGCAGCCGGGCTACGAATTTGGCCGGTCGCTGGGTGTTGAGAACCTGAAGGCCAATACAAGCTTTAGTTTTGTTCAGGCACCACACATGATGAGACTTTTTTCTGCAAATGACTTTAATAATTTCAAAAAAGAAAAAGCATTTATCGTAAGAACTCCGCAGGAAGTAACGAATTGGTTTTGGATCATCATTGCTGTATTCTTTTCTTCTTTCTTCCTGCTGCATATAATTCTTACAATCCGCTTTCCTGCGGCCGACCAGTTATTGCTACCTGTTATCATGATCCTTACCGGCCTTTCGTTCATAACCCTGTTCAGCTTACAGGATCCTTTGCGTGACCGGTTCCTGGTAAAAAGCAGCTTTATTTACTTCTGTATCGGGATGGCCGGTATTATGATAATGCAATTTATAAATGTTCGCAAGCTTACAACAGATTCGGGTTTTTTCCGCTTGCTCCTTTTTAAGAATGGAAGCAAAGCTGCTAACGGCTGGCCATGGGCACTTGGCGCAATAGGCCTGTTGCTTCTCACCATTTTATTCGGTACCGGCCCCGAGGGAAGTGGTGTTAAGGTGAACCTGTTTGGATTCCAGCCAAGCGAGATCGTTAAATATATGGTCATCTTTTTTCTTGCAGGCTTTTTTGCAACAAATGAAAAGTTCATTTCTGAATATACGTCCTGGAACAAGCGGCTGTCTTTTTTTATGGTCGCAGTGATCGCCATAGTCACCACTATTTTATTATTCCTGGTGCTTGGCGACCTTGGTCCCGCCATTGTATGTTGTTTTACATTTATCATACTTTTTTCTTTTTCAAGGGGGGATTTTCCGCATGTGGTTGCCGCGATGGTTTTGTATGCACTATCGTTATGGATATTTAACGATGTGCTGATCGCAACAGGAGTTGCAGTTGGCACACTTATATTATACATGCTTATCAGCAAGCGGCGACTGAGTGAGTCTGCAGCGATGGCGATTGTTGTTGTAAGCGGATTTTTATTGCTTGATAAGATACAATGGCTTGCTAAAATAATACCCGGACCGATACAAAGGCTGGTTGACCGAAAAGCCATCTGGGCTAATGCATGGGATAACCAGGTGTATGGCGGTGACCAGGTAGCTAATGGCATCTGGGCCATTTCAAGTGGTGGCATCACGGGACAGGGTGCAGGCGAAGGTTTTGCAAAAACAATTCCTGAAGCGCATACCGATATGATATTGCCCGCTATCGGTGAAGAATTTGGCTGGGCAGGTATGAGCTGTGTTTTTATTTTATTTTTATTATACCTCCACCGTTCCATTATTATAGGAAGACAAACAGGTACGCCATTCTTATTTTATTTATGTGCAGGCATTGGTATCGGAACATTTGTACAGTTTTTACTTATCGCAGGAGGATCAACAGGAGCGCTTCCTTTATCCGGTGTAGCATTACCATTTATAAGTTATGGCGGAACCTCTTTGTTATGCAGCATGCTGGCCGCAGGTTTTCTTTTGTCTGCTTCAAGATGGAATGGGTCACACGCTCAAATGAAATATCTTACAAAACGACAGGATAAAAATTTAATGCCTGCGTTGCTGGCTGCCTGCGTGGCCATTGTTTTGCTTATGGTGAATGTGTCGGGTTATACATTTAAAAATAAAAAATGGATAGTAGAGCCTGCGCTTGTTGCCGATCGCAGTGGTGCAAGGATGTACAGCTATAATCCCCGGATAAATATTTTGATGAACCGTCTCCAGGCAGGTAATGTTTATGACCGGAATGGAAAATTGCTTGCAACAAGTGATTCAAAACTGGTGCAGGAACAAAAAGATTCACTCCTGTTACTTGGAATATCACCCGCAGATGTATCATCATTGGCATATAAAAGATCTGACCGTTATTACCCATTTGGCGCACACATGTTCTTTTGGACGGGTGATGCAAACACAGGAATTTTTTCTGGTGGAACCAATGGATATTTTGCAGACTATGCGCATGCTTCCGAGCTCAGGGGATTTCCAACGCCTGATATTAAATACCAGGTAAGTGCAAACCGCTTCAGGCCCGAAAAATTCCTGCCGCTGACAAATACGGAGATGACCGTGACTAAAAGAGATTACAGCGCTCTTTCAGATCTCCTGCTTGCAGGTATCAACAGCAATGAAGTAGTGAAATTTAAAAAACAGAACAGGGATATTAAATTAACCATGGATGCTGCTTTGCAAACAAAGATCCAGCTTGCACTCCAGGAGGATGACAGCTTAAATAAAAAAAGGATCTCGGTCGTGATCATGGAAGATAATACTGGGGATGTGATCACATCTGCATCATGGCCATTACCACAGGTCAATGACTGGGAACGCATGAACCTCAGCGAAAATGAATTGAATAAATTACCGGGCTGGAATGTAAATGCCGATATCGGGTTCACACATGCTACCCAGCCAGGTTCCACAGCAAAGCTTATTACAACCCTTGCAGCATTTAATAAACTTGGTGAATCCGCTGCAAAAAAGATCATAAGGATTTATCCAAAAGATCTTATTCGTCTCACCGGGCCTGAACCGGATGAAGCAGGCTTGATCAGTATTGAACGGGCCATTGTAAGATCTAATAATGCTTTTTTCATCCGGCTTGCCAATGAAGAAAAATTGCAGGAAGAAATGGCAACGCTTTATATGCAATCGGGTATGTTCCTTCATAAAGCAGGAGGTTACTATTTTGAAAATGAAACCGGCAACAATAAACAACAGGAAAAATGGAGGGACTTGTGGAGGAAGACCGAATTCAACAGTCTTCGCCGTTACAACCCTAATAATATACGCCGCACAAGAGCGATAGGTATCTCAGGTATGGCATGGGGCCAGGGAGAACTGGTGGCAACACCGGCAGCAGTAGCACGTGTTGCATCGGGGATCGCAAACAATGGGATGATGATACCCAACAGGTTTGTATTATCTGTAAATGGAACTGCTACCGGCAGTAAGCCGGGCGTTCAACTTACAAATGATCCGCTCTATGCACAACAACTTGCAGAGTTCATGAAAAAACAAAGTGCTCCTAAAAAGGGGAGGCTTGGTATCCTTGTTGCCGGCAAGACAGGAACACCTGAAAGGATATTCAGGGGAGAGCAGATCAATGATGGCTGGTATGTTTTTTTTGCACCTAAAGCAAATGGCCCGGGTCACCTGGTAGTTTGTATCCGCATTGAAGCTGCAAAAGGTTCAAGCGATGCGGTAAAGCTTGCAGGTAAACATATTATCCCGCTGCTGCTGGAACGTAACTATATAAAAAGTTTTGATCCGCCACAGAAGCCGGAGCCATTGACGGGTAATAAGCTATTAGGAAGTTTGTAAAGATGTTTCGACAAGCTCAACATGACAAAATACTGTCAGCCTGAGCTTATCGAAGGCGATTTAGAAACGATAAAATTTAAGATAGTGGCCGGTGGGACACCGGCCACGGCGATGGCCGCGGTTGGTGTTCCCACCAACCGCAAGTTGAAAAAATTATTTATAAAGAAGTAACCTATGTTCAATCTATTTAAAGAGCGTCCCGGTGACGTAAAACAGATCCGCAATCATTTGATCCAGTTCATCAAAGAAAAATTGCAAAGGGCCGAAGGAGGTGAAGGCGCCAATATAACAGGCGTGCATCTTTTTATTAATTGCAGTGACAGCGAACGGCATTTGTATGAAGCTGCTGTATTTTCCAATGTACCCGGTAAATTTAAAACTGACGAAGTGCAAAGGATGGCGGATGATTATGCCATTAAGTTACCGGCATCATGGAAATTTGAAGTTGCCTTTACGGATAAATTTCCTGCACAATCCTATATCGCAAAAGATATAGATGCCGCACTTTTTTTTACAACCCGGAAAGCGGGCCTGACCCATAAAAGGTCTCATGCCTTTATAAAGATATTGAACGGCAAGGCGGAAAAAGAAACCTATGTGATCGATGCTGGGATTGGAAAAATAAATATTGGCAGGGAAGCAAAGGCCCAGGTGGCGGCAGGTTTTGTAAGGAAAAATACAATTGCCTTTGTATCATCCGGGGCAATTGATATGAACCGCTCCGTAAGCCGACAGCATGCACATATTGAATGGGAGCCGGGAAGCGGTTCATTTTTAGTTTTTGCAGATGCAGGCGGGATACCGCCTAATAATAAAATGAAGATCCGTACTGTTGAAGGCCTGTCTATAAAAATGCAGGCCATTGAAGTTGGCCACCGCCTGGAAGAAGGTGACCAGATAATTTTAGGCGACACAGCCGTTCTTGAGTTCAGTTATTTTGGAGAGGAAAATTAACATGGCAAAAGTATTTACAATTACGGAAGGTTTGGAGAACCTGGGTGCATTAAAGTCAGGCGGGCAGGGCTCTGTTTACAAAGCAAGGAGAACGGGAGAGCTGATAACTGCAGTTAAAATATTGCCTACGCCTATTTCGAGCGAAAGCGACGATGATAAGAATTTTATTTCCTTTCAAAATGAAGTGGAGAAATTAAAAAAGGTAAATGAGATACATAATCCAAATGTAGTAAGCATCATTGCTTCGGGAATCACGAGTTCCGGTAACCTTCCCTTTATTGAAATGGAGTATATCGAAGGGCCCGACCTTGCAGAATTACTTAAGCCTCCTTACGAACCGGTTTTCACCATTAAAGAAACGATCAAAGTTGCAGACCATTTATCAAATGCACTTGCTCATTGCCACCGGGCTGATGTAAAGCACGGGGATATAAAAACCAATAATGTAAAATTCAATGAGCGTACGGGAAATTACATGTTGCTCGATTTTGGTTTATCTGTGATGTCAGATGAACAAAGGCGAACAAGTATGCGTTATGCGGGGGCTATAGAGTTCATGGCACCCGAACAAAGCGGCGGGGAAACGCTTTTTGAAACCGACATCTATAGTTTTGGTATCATATTATTTGAACTGTTGTCGGGGTCTGTTCCTTTTCCATTATCTAATAAAGGGGAAATGGCACGCAATGCTGTGATGGTTGCACATATGGAAAGACCGGTACCCGAACTGCTGCCCGGCCGCCGTCATGCAATATCCGGTCTGTGGAATGATGATAAAACAGAAAGAGAAATGATCGTGCCTGCCTGGCTTACAGAGATGATCTATAAATGCCTGGAAAAATCTCCGGGCAAAAGATTTAAGAACGGAACGGAGTTACAGAATTTTATTCATTTACGGATGGTTGACGAAGAGAACAGGAAGCTGATGAATAATGTTTCTATACCCGGGCCTGTTATAATTCCTGTTGATGAATCAAGATATAAAAAGGAGATCCAAAAACTGGAAGTACAGGCCCTTGAAAAAGACCACAAGATCAATGAACTCAAGTACCAGATAGAGGTCAAAGATAGTGAGTTGTACCAGTTGAATTTGGAGCGTTATAAGAGCTCAAGCAAGAAAGGGATATCGACAATTGCTTTTTTCTTCGTGTTCACTATTGCCCTTGGACTAGGGACTTATAACATCTATCATTCATTTATTAAACCCTCCCGTGAGAACCCGGCAGCTACACCGGCACAGGTGAGCAATAAAATGAATACCAGCATTGATTCTTCACTGTTCCCTAAAGCGAAGACGGTTAAGAAAACGAAGAGCAGTTCTAAAAAACCCAATTCGCAGCCTCTTGCCAGTAAAAGAACAGGTTCACAATATAATAGTGATCCCGAATTTAAAAAACAGGCAGGCAATAAGTACAAGGTTATCCATACTGCATTCTTCTACGCACAACCGGATAAGAACAGCAGGAACAATTATTATGTTACCGTGGGTGATGCGATCCTTACAGCACTAAACGAGAAAGATGAATTTGTTTATGTGGAATTTATCAGCAGCCAGGGGAGGGCTGTTAAAGGCTGGCTTTCGAAAAAAGACCTTAGTCCAACCTCTGAGTAGCACTAAACTGGCTGATGACGAAAAACTGATTTGGCTCCTCCTGTCCTGTCTTTCACATTTACCGGGCTCATTATTTTTTAGTGTTCAGAGATCTACGGATTCCCATTTCCAATCCCCTTAATTCTGCAAGGCCGCGTAACCTCCCGATAGCAGAATAACCAGGATTTGTTTTCTTCTTTAGATCATCAAGCATTTGGTGCCCATGATCCGGCCGCATAGGGATATTTACATTTCGTTGCTGCATTACCTCAATCATATTTTTTATCACAGCATACATATCCACATCACCTTCCAAATGGTTGGCTTCATAAAAATCGCCCTGTTCATTTCTTTCTGTACTGCGCAAATGAATAAAATGGATGCGGTCTCCAAACTGCTTAACCATTGCCGGCAGATCATTATCCGGCCTTACGCCAAATGAACCGGTACAAAAGCATAAGCCATTATTTAAAGAAGGAACAGCAGCAGCTAAGGCTTCAATATCGGCTGCTGTACTTACCACTCTGGGCAGCCCGAGGATGGAGTAGGGTGGGTCATCAGGATGTATGGCCATCTTAATATCAAGCTCATCTGCCAATGGAATTATTTGTTGCAAAAAATAAACCAGGTGACTTCTCAGTTTAGTTACGCCAAAACCATCGTAGGTATTTAATGCCTGCTGAAATTGTTCAAGGGTAAAGCTTTCTTCGCTGCCCGGTAATCCTGCAATGATATTTCTTTGAAGCAATATCTTCTCATCAGCGGCCATTTTATTAAAGCGGTTTTCTCCACGTTGCAATTCCTCCTGGCTGTAATCATCGGCAGCATTCTTTCTTTTCAACATAAAAACATCAAAAGCTATAAAAGCTGCTTTTTCAAAACGTAATGCTTTGCTCCCATCTTCAACCGGGTAGGCCAGATCGGTTCTTGTCCAGTCTAATACGGGCATAAAATTGTAAGTAATAATGTTTATGCCACATGTACTTAGATTCTTTATTGACTCCCTGTAATTATAAATGTATTGCTGAAAATTTCCTCTTTGTAGTTTTATATCTTCATGCACGGGTAAACTTTCTACCACATCCCATGTTAAGCCGGCAGCTTCAATTTCTTTTTTTCGCCTGTTGATTTCCTCAGCAGGCCACACATCTCCGTTTTTAATATGGTGCAATGCGGTTACCACACCTGTGCAACCCGCCTGGCGGATATCCCATAAGCTTACCGGGTCACCGGGGCCAAACCAACGCATGGTTTGTATCATTTGTCTCATGCTGCTGTTGAACATTTTAGTCATCTTAAAATTCTACACGCCGCTAAATGCACTGAAACCTCCATCGACAGTTACAATAGTTCCATTTACAAATTTGGAAGCATCACTTAATAACCAGATCAATGCACCTTTCAATTCACCTGCATTACCCATTCTTTTATATGGCGTATTTTGAATGATCAATCCGCCACGTTCCGTATAACTGCCATCCGGGTTTGTAAGTAATGACCTGTTTTGGTCAGTTAAAAAAAAGCCCGGCATAATTGCATTCATTCGCAATGCATCTCCATAACGATTGGCCAGCTCTACGGCCATCCAACGGGTGTAACAATCAATGGCGGATTTACCGAGGCTGTAGCCCAACACCCTTGTCAATGCTCTTGTTGAACTTACCGAAGAAATGTTCACAATGCTTCCGCTTTTATTCTGTGCTATAGCCCTGCCAAATATTTGAGTTGGCAGAACTGTTCCCCATAGATTCAGTTTCACGGCTTTGTCAAGCGAATTAATATCTAAAGAAAAAATATCATCGCATGGATTTACAGTGGATTCAGGTATGTTGCCACCCGCACCGTTCACCAATCCGTCAATCGTTCCAAATTCAGACAACATAGCTTCTTTGGCAGCGGTTAATTCTTTCTCATTGCTCACATCTGCAATTAAAGGGATAGCATTACCACCGGCTTCAACAACAGCATGGGCCCTTTCTTCTGCTACAAGCTTATTTCTTCCTAATATACCGATGTTGCCGGCCGCCGCAGCTATAGCTTCAATAAATGCTTTACCTAAAATTCCGGTGCCACCTGTTACAACTATGGATCTATCTTTTAAAGAGAATGTACCTGGCATTTTATCTTTTTAATTAAGGCTGCTGTAATTACTTATTATCCAGTTAAATGTTATTTCATATTTTTCGAACGCATCAATGCTTCCAGGAAATAATAATCTGCATAGACCAGGGATACATCAATTTCACTTTTAGCAGGCTTGTGACCGGTACTGTGCATTAATAAAAAACCATTATTTTGATTCTCAGGAGAAAGATAACCTGCACAAAGTTTTTCCAGTATTTTATTTGCGGTTTTGCGGTAAACAGATTTACCGGTGAACGTAGCTAACTCATAGAATGCTGATGCAGTAATAGCTGCAGCCGAAGCATCCATTGGCTCATTGGGTATTCCGGGTGCATCATAATCCCAATAAGGTATCTTGTCTGCCGGAAGGCGGCTTAAGATATAGTCTGCTATTTTTACTGCCTGTTCCAGGTAAGTTACATTTTTAGTTTCCCGGTAGGTCATGGTAAAGCCATATAATCCCCACGCCTGTCCTCTTGCCCATGATGATGAATCGCTATAACCCTGTGCGGTTATTTTTTGGCGAACAGCTCCTGTTGCCGGATCATAATCTATTACATGATAAGAACTGTTGTTTGCCCGGAAGTGATTTTTTATAGTTGTATTGGCGTGGCTGATGGCAATTTTATAGAATGATGAGTCGCCCGTTAGTTTTGTTGCTTCAAAAAGTAATTCAAGGTTCATCATGTTATCAATGATAACAGGATACTTCCATTTGCTGTCACTGGCGAAGTCCCATGATTTTATTGTCCCGGTTGCCGGGTTAAACCTTGTTGATAAAGTTTTAGCTGCCTGGATGATGACAGCTTTGTAAGCTGTATCTCCTGTTAAGCGGTAGCCATTACCAAAGCTACAATAGATCATAAAACCAAGATCGTGTGTACCGCCATAGAATTTTTGACTTTCCAGTGAAGCAGTAAATTTTTTTGCCGGCACTAACCATTCCTTGTTCCCGGTGTATTCATAAAGGAACCAAAGCTCACCGGGGAAAAATCCACTTGTCCAGTCCTGGCCCTTTACCAATTTTAATTTATTTTTTTCTGATGCCCGGGGTGAAACAAGTTCAGGTGCAGCCCCATTGGCTTTTGCAGAATCGATAACTGATAACATATAGGATACCTGCTTTGCTGCATTATTGAATTGCTTTTTTACCTTTACTTTTTGAGCAAAGGAATTTTGGGCAAACATCAGTATAAAGATGATGGCAGCGGTTTTGTAAAAGGATTTGCTTTGCATTTGGAATAAATTGTTCATCGTATTTAATTTGATAGTCAAAGTAATTGTCAATTGCTTAATCCAGCTTCTTTAATTGTACTGCATTTAACACAGGTTCGCCTTCAACAGGCTTAAAGGTAATAGTTATGCCGGCGCTATTTACCACCGCAACTTTTGTTTTCTTAATAATTGGTCTTGCCGCCCCGTATTCCTTCATTATATTAAAATTTTGTAACTGCATTATATTATTTACAGCTACGCTAAAAATCCTGGTTACACTACTTTCACTCTTCACCGTATCAGAAAGATTATATGGCAGATCTTTAACTATACCATCCTCCAGTTCTGAAAAAAGAAGAGCGAGTTCATAGTTGCCCGGGAGTACATCAAAATGATATTCTTTTATCCCGGTTTGTTGTGTTTGAAAAACAGGATCATCGTCAGTATCTAAAATATTTTTATCTGCGCCATAAGGCAGGCGGTTGTTGTTCGCTAACTTAAATGGTTTGCCCCCTGCATATCCCCAGCTTCCTTTTCGGTACTGCTGACCAGGCAGCCATATTTGATTGTGCTTGTCAATAAAATACCTTTTCGCCCCCAGTAATATATTCAGCTCCTTAAAGGGTATTTTATTATCCGCCAGTTCATAACCCTGCAGCCTGAATTCGATCATTGAACGGTCATTAATTATTTCCCCATTTTGGTGCGCCTTTACTTCAATAGTATTGATGCCATTCTTAAAAGGGATCTTCCATTCACATAATCCATTTTCTATTTGTTTCGTTTCATGTGTCCGTCCATTTACTGTAAGTTCGATCTTACCGGTATTGCCGGCTACCTGCAACACTTGATGGCAAATGATGGCGCCACTATCAGCAATCCCCGTACGTAATGAAGAACCCAGTATTTTCACAAAGGGTTCTTTTACCAACATGGCCTTATAATAATAGTATGGGTCTTTAGGTGTTCTGTCCCATTGCAATAATCCTTTATTATTAATATGGGGCATAGATTCGTTTCTTGTTTCCGAATTGAAATCCGCCAGGTTCCATACCATCCCCCCGGCAACGAATGGCCGCTTCATTATTTCTTTAAAATAGTACCGGTGAAAGATCGTTGCATATTCTACACTTTTATCAAAACGTACGGGCTCACTGCTTCTTACACGGGGATCCGCATCAGCGCCGTACTCCGTAACCATCATGGGTTTGGCGGGATAGTCTTTATGAAACCTGTCAAGAAAAAGAGGAAGGTCGTTTAAGTTAGCACCATACCAACCTGAATACAAATTCCAGCCAACCAGCATCGGGATGTCTATTAAACCGGCATCCCTGTACCGGTTATAATCGCCATGATGAGCTATCATCGTATACCTGTAAGGATCTTCTTTGCGGGTAATACTGTCTAGTTTTTTGGCCAGCCTGGCTATACTTGAAAAGTATATTTTTTGCCTGTCCTTATCGTTATTGAATTGCGGCCTCAATAATACTTCGTTCATATAGCACCACATGATCAACGATGGATGATTGAAATTTTGCCTGATCATTTCTACCTGCATCTGCTCACAATTATGATAGAAGCTGTCTGTCTCGGTAATTTCATTAACAACAGGAATTTCGACTGAAGCCAGGATACCGAGTTCATCACAGGCTTTCAGCACCGAAGGATCCTGTGGATAATGCGCCACTCTTAAAAAATTGCCGCCCATTTCTTTGATCAATTCCACGTCCTTCCGGGCCAGCTTACCCGGTACCGCATTACCCATTCCCTTATAGTCCTGGTGACGGCTTACCCCTATCAATTTGACGGGGTTATCATTGAGGAAAAAACCTTTGGCTGCATCAAAATGAAACCAGCGGAAGCCAAGGGGGTTTGATATTTCATCCAATGTTTTGCCTGTTTTATCATCAACGATCTTAGTGATGAGCTTATATAAATATGGATCAGCGGGAGACCAAAGCTTTGGATTGCTGATCGTTTTAATAACCTGTTCAAAGTTTGTATCTGTGCCGGCCTCTAAGGTTATGCCGCCGGAAACATCCGTGATCTTCTTTCCCTTTGCATCATAAATAACTGTACTTATCCTGATCTTCCTTGTTTCAGCTTTTTTATTTGAAATAGTACAACGGATATTAACAGTAGCATTATCATTATTTACCACCGGGGTTGAAATAAATACGGCTTTACTTCCATGATCATCACAGGAAAAATGAACAGGATCAACGGCTACCAGCGATACCTGCCTGTATATGCCACCATAAAAAGTAAAATCGGCAGACAAGGGCGGTATATTCCGGTTATGGCTATTGTCAGCTTTCACCAAAATTTCATTTTCCTTATCCCAATTAATGAATGCGGTTACCGGGATATAAAATGCGGTATATCCTCCCAAATGATCACCCGCTTTTTTACCGTTTATATAAACAACAGCTTCCTGGTTTATTCCTTCAAAAAAAAGATAGAGTTCTTTTCCCTGAAACTTTTTATCCAGTAACTGCTTTTTCCGGTACCAGCCCACAGCCCTGTAATAACCCGGCTCATCATCCATTACATCTTCAATATTCCAGGTATGGGGCAGGCTAACTTTTTGCCATTTGATATTAGTTTTCGGATCAGCGTTGATAACATTACTATCTTTTGTAAACTGCCAATTCTCATTCAGTGGTAAAACATGCCGTTGTGCATACAGGGAACCTGCTACCACATGAATAAGAAAAAAAAGGAGTTTTTTCAATGGCAATAATTTCAGAAGGATCCCGAAAAATATTTTTTAAAATATTTCCGGAATCCTTTGTTAAAATAGGTTATTTATTAACGTGTTGTGCTATTAAAAAATCTTAATTTTTAGTAGAACCCCATATCAGTGAGCATTCCAACAATTTTCAACTTGCGGTTGGTGGGGACACCAACCGCGGCCATCGCCGTGGCCGGTGGGACACCGGCCACTATCGTATCACTAAATAGAATTTCAATGGCACACACGCTGTTTATTAGTTTATCTGAACAGGTCTCCTGTAAGCCGTGGAAAATATGTCCACTTCGTGATTGGAGGTTATATTGTCCAGTATCTGTATCTCGAATTTACGGGCACCGGGAGCAGGGTTGTTCAGTAGTTTCATATAGATAGTATCCATTGCCTGTATAGCTTTTGGAAATATCATAGTGTATGTTGTATCTGCGGAAGGGATAACTACCCCATTCTTATCTACTATATTATAATCGACGCCACGCACAGCAGGCGGGGTGATGCCGGAGGTTGTAACGGCGTATTTAGCCACTGCATCATAGTCGCGGGTAAAGGTTGAATAGAATTGCACAGGGAATTTGACCAATGCTGTTTGGGTTCTTGCTACCGTTACGCCTGTATTATTATTAGGAACGAATATGGCATAATAATGATGCTCCAGGTCTTTTACACCAGCCGGCGTATCCCTGTTCTTCTCACAGGAAGAAAGTATAAAAATTCCCGAGAGTGCAATGATGATGTATTTTAATGATTTCATTTTCTTAATTTTTTTAAAAGTTTACCAGTTAGGATTCTGAATTACGTTTCCTTTACTAAGTGCGATCTCATTAAGTGGAATTGGATACAGGTAATCACGATTCACTTTAAAGGTCCTTGTGCTGACCGGTTCCACTATCAATACTTTATCTGCGTTAAGATTAAGACTGGCCTGGCTTGTACCCACCCACTCAGCCGCTATGAACTTAGCGCCAAGCAGTGTTTGCGGAAGTACTGTTTCTGCAGTTTTCCACCTGATCAGGTCATCATACCTGAATCCTTCCATCGCAAGCTCTACTGTTCTTTCACGCCTGATCTCTTCACGCATGCTTAGGTTATTGGCAGTAACAAATGCATTGGTGAGTTTTGGCGCAAAGCCTACTCTTGTTCTTAAAGCATTCACAGTAAGATTAAGATCGGCGTCGCTGATGGTACCATTCAATTCAAATTTTGCTTCAGCATATGTAAGCAACACTTCTGCGTATCGTATCAGGATCCTGTCCACCGTAGCTGCATTGGTAATTGCCTGGTCAATAGTATTGAATCCTTTTTTAGGAGCAATAGCTGTTCTTATGCCCAGTGAAGTTTTAGGTATCCAGGGACCCTGGTAGGCAACATCGCCTGCTCTAAAGTAACTGAATGCAACACGCGGATCCCGGTTATCTAAAATGGTATTATAGCTTGTTTCATTTAGTTCAGTAACAAATAAAGGCGACCGGGTAGTGGAAGCCGTGGTACCATCAACATTAAATGCAGGAAGCCCGTCGCTATAAAGGTATTGACGAACCAGGTTACGGGTAGGAGCCAACTGGCCATTTTCCAGGTTCCTGGAATGATTATGGCCAACCAAAAGATTGGCATTACTGACACCATATATTTTTACAAGAATATTTTCCGTGTTTGCCTGGCCTTCACCAGCCTGTACAAACAAATTTCCATAATTAGCAAATAAGGTATGTCCCTCAGCCATCACATTGGTTGCGGCTGCAATAGCAATGTTCAGGTGGCTTTGCCAGTCAGTAACATTTCCATGAAATTTGCCCCTTGTGCCTTCATACAAACCAGCCCTTGCTTTAAGCGCCCAGGCAGAACTTTTTGTAACTCTTCCCCACATTGCGGCAGGGAGGTCTGCTCTTTTTGGCAGCCATTGCGCAGCAAAGTCAAGATCATCATAGATTTGCTGTATCACCTGTGCCCTTGGCGTTCGGGCCATGTACAACTCGGGTGAATTAACCAACAGGGTTTTCAATAATAAGGGTACATCGCCATATATCTTCAGCAGTTTGAGATAGGCATAAGCCCTGAAAAAACGTGATTCTGCAAACCAGCGGTTACGAACGGCATCAGAAACTTTTACCCTGAGCCCTTTTTCTAAAATGTTATTCGCCGTAAATATTTCATCATAACGGTCATTCCAGTCTGCACTCGTATTTGGTACTGACCTGTTACCTGTGCTTACTGCATTAGGACTTGTATTCAACGCATCATCCGCCCTGTTATCCACCCAATCACCATCAAGTTCCTGGTACAGACGATTGGAAGCATTGATAAGATCATTTTCCGTATTCCAGAAACCGGTATCGGGTATTTCTGTTTCAGGCTGGCGATCTATTTTTTTACAACTGCTGGTGAGCAGCATTACTGCCAGTATATAAATTGATATTTGCTTAACTTTTTTCATTTTTAAAAAATTGATTAGAGTGAAAGATTAAGACCAAATGCAATTGTGCGATAGAAAGGGTATGCTGTTGCGCTTACATTATTACCTACTTCCGGATCGAATACTTTCAGCACTTTGGTTGATTCCCACAGGTCCTGCCCTGAAATATATACTTTCAGTTCACGAATGAATTTTTTCTTAACAGGAATTGTATAACCCAACTGAATATTTTTCAGGCGGATATAACTTCCGTTTTGCGCCCACCTGTCGGAAGGCCTGTAATTATGTGCACTGGTTTGGTACATTCTTGGAAAAAATGCATTGGGATTATCCGGTGTCCAGCGGTCCATGTGAATGCTCCATGGCATATCAGCCGTTCCAAGCATTGGTGAAAGTGTTTCTTCTGCGATCAGGAATTTTCTTTTCATTGCACCCTGGAAAAAAACCGCGAAATCAAAACCTTTCCATGAAAGACCAAGATCAAAACCGTAGGTATAACGGGCGTTGGTAGTACCGAGATAAACAAGATCACCATGATTGGCGGTTGTTCCGTCCCCGGCATCAATTTTACCATCATTATTCAGGTCAAGATATTTTACATCTCCTGCTTTAGGATTTGCAAAGAAGGGATAATTAACGACTGCTTTGTATGCATTTGCTTCTGCATCGGTCTGGAAAAATCCATCTGTCTTGTATCCCCAAACAGAATTCAATGCATAACCTTCTAAAAGACGTACCACGCCACCTGTTCCAACAGCCTTTAAGCCATCGTATGACAATAATTTATTCTGGTTATCTGAAATGTTGAAGCCAATGTGGTAATCGAGTTTGCGGATCCTGGCGTTCCATTTAATATCTAATTCCTTTCCCCAGCTTCTTAATTTTCCTAAATTGATGAACCCCGGGGCGATACCCATAATATTGGGCAACGTGGGCTGGGCGAGCAGGTCAGTTGTGATCTTTACATAATATTCACCGCTGATGGTTAGCCTGTTTTTCATTAACCCAATATCAACACCAATGTTTGACATAGCCACCGTTTCCCAGGTAAGATCCGGTGATTCCTGTATCGACTGGTAAATATATTGTGTACGGGCGTTATTGAAAACAAGATTGTTACCGGTACTTAGTCCGCTTGTCAGGAGCGCCTGGTAATCATAAAAACCTAAAGCATCCTGATTACCCAATTTTCCCCATGAGCCACGGATCTTTAAATTATCAATAAAAGAAATATTCTTCATAAAAGATTCCTGGTCTACTCTCCATGCCGCGGAGAAAGAAGGATAGAAGCGCCAGCGGTTTGTTGGTACCAGCCGGGAACTGCCATCGTAGCGATAAGACGCTTCGAATAAATATTTTCCTTTGTAATTGTAATTGAGGCGGCCGAATACGGAAGCCATTGCCCAGGTGTCTACATCATCCCTGCTTGTTTTGGTCAGCGGGTCAGCGAAGTTCAAACTAAAAGCCTCATTGCTGGGCATGCTCTGACCTGTAGCCGTTGTTTCATCTTTCCGGTATTCTTCATAAGACCCACCCTGTAACAGGGTGAATGCATGGTTCCTTATTTTTAAATTGTAGGTAAGATAAGTTTGTGCGTTATTCTGGTAGGCTTTGTTCTTTACCAGTGTCAGCATATTAGGTGTATTGATACTGAAGCGAACCGTATTGGTACTGCGACCATACCAGTAAAGTGTCTTCGCCTGGTTTTCCATGTTGTAAGTACTTTGGTTTCTCCATGCAATTACATCAAGCGTTAAACCTTTCACAACATTCCTTACCTGCAGGTTGATCTTGTTTGTAAAGGTTTCATAGTCCCTTGTTTCCAGCCCGGCATTTTTTTCTATGTCAACAGCGTTCACCTGCAGATCACCGTTGTAGATATTGCCGGTAACATCTTCTTTCGGTACATACAGTGACTGGCGGGTGCGGCTGCGGTAAAGCCTGTTGATGATCTGGTCGGTACCATAAGAATTCTCTTTTGTAAACGAACCGATATATCCTGTGGTCAACTTAATAGTGAGGTATTTATTTAATTCAGCATTTACATTTAATTTGAAATTATACCTTGAATTATCATCCGGGCCATAACGTAACACGCCATCCCTTTGATAATAACTTCCGGATACGAGGTAGTTTAGTTTTTGCTCTCCTCCTCCAACAGATATGGAATGATTTTGCTGGTGATTGATCTTATCCATTCCTTCTTTCAGCCAGTTGTTATTGCCAAAATATTCCCAGCGGTCAGCAGTTGGGTTAGGACGATAAGAAAAATTCGGGTTCATCAGCCACTCCATCTGCTCGGCAGAAAATTCACGGGCGCCTGTCGCATTAAAACGTGCCTCATCAATCAGGGTCTGCTCATCCCATGAATTAAGACGCTCAGGTTGCCGGGCAGTAATATTGATACCATAATAAGTGCTGAAGTTCACTCTTGTTTTTCCACCGCCTGTACCTTGTTTGGTGGTTATCAATATCACACCGTTTGCCGCCCTTGATCCATAAATAGAAGAAGCGGAAGCATCTTTTAAAACAGAGATAGATTCAATGTCGTTTGGATCCAGCAGGTTCATATCCTGTTCAATTCCGTCAACAAGGACCAATGCACGGGCACCAGTTGTAGAAGCTGAACTAAACCCCCGGATACGGATACCATAATCTTCAGCGCCGGGCTTGCCGCTTCCGCGTATCACAGTAACACCAGGCAAAACACCCTGTAATGCACCTGTTACATTCGGTACCGGCCTGTTTACAAGATCTTTTCCGCTTACCACGGCTACTGAACCGCTTAGGTTTACTTTTCGCTGGGTACCATAGCCGATCACTACAACATCAGTTAAGCTTGTTGCCAGTTCTATTAAGGCCAGGTTTAATACCGTATTGTTGCCGGCAGCCATTTCCTGTGTTTCATAACCAACATAAGAAAAAACAAGAATGGCTTTGTTGTTTTCGGGCACAGTCAGTGAAAATTCGCCCTGTTCACCGGTGGTGGTTTGCGAGCTGCTGCCCTTGAGCAAAACGGTAACGCCAACCAATGGTTGGTTGTCCCTGCCCGTTACTTTTCCGGTAATTTTTTTTTGTGCATTGGCAGAGGTCGCCAATATTAAAAGCAGGAGGAGATAGTTGAGTTTCTTTCCCATAATAGCGAGCGTTTTAGAAATTATTAAATCAGTTGAGTGTTTGGAATGCCTGTAAGGCCTGCTAAAAATCAATATATTTTTTTGTTTTCTCTGCTAAACGCAACTATTTATTAACGAAAACGATGTAGTATGTTTTCGAACAATCTTCGAAAAGTTTCGTAAATTTTCACTTTTAAAAGACCCTTCTAACGATTCGCAAATGTCAAAGATCAATTTAAAAAAACTGGCTTCAGAACTTGATGTATCAGTTTCTACAGTTTCAAAGGCGCTTAGAGACAGCCATGAGATAGGGACAGGCACAAAGCAAAAAATCCTGGATAAAGCAAAAGAATTGGGTTATGTGCCTAATCCATATGCAAGCTATATGCGTCATCAAAAAAGTAAGACAATAGCGTTCATTATACCGGAAATGATCAATAGCTTTTTCCTGCATGTAATAAATGGTGCAGAATCCATAGCCAGGGAAAAAGATTATCATCTTTTGATCTATATCACACATGAGGATGCCCAAAAAGAAATAAGCATTGTAAATCATTTGCAAAATGGACGTGTGGATGGTATTATCATGTCATTGTCATCAACTGTTAAAGACTATAGCCACCTGACTGAATGTATTAATAATAATATCCCGATCATTTTTTTTGACAGGATATGCCATGAGATAGAAACTGTTAAAATCACCACAGATGATTTTACAAGCGGGTTTATTGCTACAGAACATTTAATACAAAGCGGTTGCAGGGATATCGCCTATTTATCCATTTCGGAAAATTTATCAATAGATAATAAAAGAATGCAGGGCTACATAGAAGCATTGCACAAATATGATATTGATTTTGACAAATCAAAAATTGTAAGGTGTGGCAATGATGATAAAAAGAATTACAGGCAAATAAAGAAATTGCTTACAAGACCGTCTAAAATAGACGGGATCTTTTCGTCTGTTGAAAAATTTGCTTTGATCACTTATAATGTTTGCCGGGATATTGACCTTAAGATACCCCGTGACCTGAAAGTTATTGGCTTTTCAAATTTAGCAACTGCAGATCTTTTAAATCCACCCTTAACCACCATTACCCAACCGGCAAATGAGATTGGCGTGGCGGCGGCATCGCAGCTATTTAAATATTTAGACAAGAAGAAGATCCAGATCCCCAATGAGAACATTATTATTAAATCCAGGCTAATGCCAAGGGGTTCAACGAGCCGGGGTTGACTCATCATACTAAGATTGGAAAGGTATTTTAATACTTATTTTACAACCCTTATCCGCCGAACTTTTTATCTCCATTTCACCATTGAAGGATTCAACCCTGTTCACCATATTTAAAATACCTATTCCTTTTCTTTTTTTGGTTGTATCAAACCCTTTGCCATCATCCGTCATAACAATACGAATGATATTATTTTCAGCCTGTACTGATATACTGATCTTTTTTGCACCGGCATGCTTCACTATGTTGTTCAGTTGTTCCTGTATTATCCTGTATATATTTAACTTGAGATCGTTATGAAGAAATTTGCCTGGCAAGGAATAGGTAAAATCAGTTTTGATCATTGTGTTTTCATCCAGGTCAAGGAGAAGATCCCGGATCAGGGCTTCCAGGTCAATGTTTTTGTGAGGAGGCACCAGCTTGTGGCATAATAAGCGGATCTCTTCAATTGAACTATCTATCAACTCAATTGGATATTTAATTAATTCTTTTATTTCAGCATTCTTTTTCCCCGCAATGCTGAGGAATATCTTGACACTTGCCAATATCTGGTTTATATTATCATGAAGTTCCTGTCCTATATAAGTTCTTTCTTTTTCCTGCCCCATTATAATAACCCTGGCTACTTTCTTTTGTTCCTGTATCTTTTGCTCCTGTATTTCTTTTTCTGAATTTCGTCTCTGGATTTAATTGATTATTGCATCAGGTAATCGTGCCGGCCGGTCTTTTAGAATATAATCGTCTGCCCCCGATTTCATGATATCCGCTGCAAATTCCTCTGATACCGTTCCTGTTACCATAATGAACGGGATCCCCGGGAACTTTTGACGGGCAATAAGAAGTGCGTTCACCGAATTGAATGCCGGCAGGGAATGATCAGACAAAATGATGTCCGGGTGAAATTCATCAAGTGCCTGCCGGTAAGTATCTTCATCAATCGCTAACCTGAACCTGCAACCGGGTTTTTGCTTTAAAATCAAGCGTTGTATAAGTTCTGCATCGCTACGGCTGTCTTCAAGCATTAATATATTTAATGAGGCTTTCATAGTGTGTATTCCTGCTTTTTTTGCAGGTCTTAAAATAGAAATACTGCTTGCTATCATTTTTGTCTTAATGATAGTCATGCTATCTTCTGTTTTATTTCGCAAAGTACCTGCAATAGCTGCGCTGTATAAATAGTAAAAGAGGCTGGATTTTCGTAGTAATTTTACTATAGGCCGGAGAAGGTGGCCGCCTGTCTTAATATATGTCTTATCAAAAATTTTTTATCTTATGATCATAACAATACCTTTCAGTACATCATTACCCGCTTTGATAATGTAGGTATAAGCCCCGTTGGGACAAGGGGTATTTTTATAAGTTCCGTTCCAGGGCAGTTGCTTATCCTTTGTATAAAATACCAATTGCCCCCAACGCCCGTAAACAAATAACTCGAAGGATGGATAAGCGCTAAGGGCAGGGATGTTCCAGGTATCATTCAACTGGTCAGCGTTGGGAGAAAAAGCATTAGGAATAAAAATGCCATTATATACTTTTACCAGCATTGTATCTGATGATGTTCCGCATCCAAAATTTGAAACAGCGCTTAATATATACCTGGCATCAGCCTGGGGATTGACGATGGGCTGAAGGGAAAAAATGTCATTGATATGGGTTGCCGGCGACCATGAAAAAGTATTTCCATTACCGGTGACCGTTCCGGTTAATTGGATCGATTGGCCTTTTAATATTGTTTTATCAGGGCCAGCATTAACAACCGGCTTGTTTACAACATTGACAGTAATGGTTACCGTATCCCTGCAGGAAAAAGCGTTGCTGACGATAACGCTGTACACTGTCGTTACCGCAGGTGATGCTTTGGGATCAGATACATTCGCATTCGAAAGACCTGTTGCCGGGATCCATTGGTATGATATGCCTCCACCCGCTGTTAATTGAATACTATCAGCATTGCAGATTGATGCATTGGTTAAACCTGTAGTTGCAGCAGGGGCAGGATTTACAAGTATGATCGTAGAATCCATGCGACTACAGCCTGCAGGGCTCGTTACTGTTACGTAATATTTACCGGCCTGGTTAAGCTGCACATTATTCAGGAGCAGTGGGGAGCCTGTTCCCGTAAATCCATTTGGTCCTGTCCATGCATATTGCGAACCGCCGGTTGCTGTCAATGTTATGGTATTGCCTTCACAAACCGGCCCATCATTGGTTGCTGTTGTTACCGGCTTTGCATTTACAACTATGGTAAATAGTTGTGAAGCTATGCGGCATTGCGGCGATCCCATATTTCCTGCTTCAGCAACAACAAGCCTGTACTGGTAAGAACTGGGAGGTACTGCTGATACCAGTGTAACATGAAGGGTATTTAAATTTGTGACCGGAACATCAAACCAGGGCCCGTTATTAACTCTTGTCTGCCACATAAATACCGGGTTGGTGAACCCCCCGGATACTGCAACATTCAAAGTGTATGTTCCCCCGATCCCTTCGCATAGTAAAACCGTAGTGGAGGGTAAACCCGTAATAGTTGGTGTTAGCAACGGGCCGCATGGACGAAAAGTTATATCATCAAGTGCAAGATCATTACCACATCCTCCCGCGGCATTATTAACAATGCGAAGTACAATATCGGCCCCGGCGGCGGGCGTTGTAAAAAAGAAACCATATTGTTTCCATGTTGGCGTTGCTGTGGAAGCTATATTGCCCGAATTATATGATTGCAATACTGTACCATCTGTTCTTTCAATACTGAATGTGAGATTAGGCTGATTACCTGCACTACTGCATGATGAAGGGAGTAATACATTCATTATCCACGCAGCAAATTCATAAGTACTGTTTCCGCAAAGGCCTCTTACGGTATCCAGGTAAAATGCACTTGGCTGGATAGAGGCATTTACCAGCATGAAGTATCCGCCGCCATCACCTGTATGGTCACTGTTGATAGAATGCCATGAATTTCCGAAACAGGCAGATGTATTATTCCTTACTGTATAAAAACCATCATTGGGACAATCACCTGAAACATATTGGTAATTGGTGGTTGCTGATAAAAGGGGAGCCCCCGGATTTGCGCCTTTCCCGAAAGTTGTGTTTACGATAGGATCACCTAAACTTCCCTGGCAAAGCTGCGCATTCGAAAACTGCAGCAGTAAAGATGAAAAAAATAATATCGTTAAAAATTTATAGGGCATGTTTTCAAAAATAATTATAAACACTTAAAGGTACGTTTTAAAAAACCCGGATAGAGATCCGGGTATGTGTAAAACCACTATGAGAAAATGCATAGAATATTTTTATTGATAAACCCGCACATAATCAAGGATCAGCCATTGCGGCAAATAAGTATTGCCATCAGGGCTACCCGGCCAGTTGCCTCCCACAGCCAGATTTATGATCAAAAAGAAATCCTCGTTGAAAGGGTAATTGTTGGTGCCAAAATCGGCAATGGTATAGGTTGAAAATACATTACCATCTATCAGCCATTTGATCTGGTCCTGTTTCCATTCCAGGGAAAACACATGGAACTCATCATTGAATATCCCTGAAGGCAGTGTATAATTTCTTCCCAACTGTGTACTTCCCGGTCCGGGGCCAAAATGCAGGGTGCCATAGCTTCTGTTGGCTTCATGACCGATCATTTCCATAAGGTCTATTTCCCCGCTCCTGGGCCAGCCGCCATAAACATTGTTCTGTGGCAATAACCATAAAGCAGGCCAGATGCCTTTGCCCTTGGGAAGCTTTGCCCGGATATCGATCCTTGCAAACTTCATTACTTTTTTTCCACGTGTAAGTATCTTGGAAGAAGTATAAGATTTACCTGCATAATTTTCCTTCTTTGCTTCTATGATCATTTTGCCATCCTGGAAGAAAAGATTATCAGGCCTGTCGGTATAATATTCCAGTTCATTATTTCCCCATCCGCAAATATTGGGGCAGCCGTCACCATTTTCAAAACTCCAGATAGCCGGGTTCAACGGCCCTGCAGTGAATTCATCTGCCCATGAAAGGGTATAGCCCGGGTATGAAGTTGGTGCATCATAACCTGCATTGGTAAACCCAACCCTGCTGTCATCATTTTCTATCATGCCATTGCCTGTTCCTTTATAGATGTCGGCATTAGTGGCACCGGATAAGTTTACTTTAAAATCATCATTCCCTTCTCTCAGGTCATCCGTTATTACAGAAATGGTAATGGTCTTCTGTGTTTCATTAGGACTAAAGCTAATGGTCTGTGAAGTCGAGGTAAAATCTTCATTGATCTTTGCAAAGCCTTCAACTGTTGAGTAATTTACTGTAACAGTTTTTGAAAAAACTTTGTCAAGCGATACTATAAAGCTGAAAAGGGTTGTGCCCGTATTCCCTTCGGTTCGTGTCACGTCATCAATTGAGATCTTTGGCAGTGTTTCAGCAGGGGCAGGTGTTGTACTGCCTTTTTTTGAGCAATTACTAAAAAGGGTAAATGCCAGGATCACTAAACTTAATTGCATATAGTTGCTTTTATTCATAAAATATTTTTTACTAATTACCAAACGTATGTTGCTGTTGCTCCACCGGTGAGTGAAGCTGTAAACCATTTGTCTTTGAACTTAATATTAAAAATCTGGTTATTGCTGGTATCATTTAAAACGATCAAAACCTTTTTTCCATCCGGCCTCAAAAACGCACATGTTAATAGGTTACCATAATTATCACTGGCAATTCTTACCGAGCCGGGCGGAATGAATTTGGAAGCCTGTGCAATAATGTAATAAGCAACGTTGCGAATAATAACACCCGACCCGATCGTTAATGCGCCGAGACAGACCGTACAACCGCCGCTAGTGTGGGGGCCAAAGGAAGGATCGTTTGCAAGGTTCCATTCCAATGCAATTTTGCTGCGGTTGCGCATGGAACCAATGATAACATTTTTAATATGCCATTGCAGATCGCCGGCAAAATTTCCTGTAGAAGCTGTGTATTGCTCTGTGAAATAAATATTCTTATCAGGAAATGCTGCATATACCTGCGACAATGCAGAGATGTCACCGGCATATAAATGAAATGCAGAACCATCGATGAATGGTCTTGCTGCTGCATCATTTAAAACAGCCAGTGGATAATCAGGCCTGTCGCAATTGTGATCATAAATAATAATTTTTGTATTAATACCGGCTGTTGCGAATGCAGGCCCCAGGTTATTTTTTATGAATGCCGCCTGCTGGGCTGCTGTCATGTAAAGACTGGGATTATTGCCCGGGTGTAAAGGTTCATTCTGGGGAGTTATAGCATGTATCGTTATGCCCTGGGCCTGCATTCCCTGTACATACTTTACAAAATAGTTGGCGTATACCTGGTAATAAGCAGGATCCAGGCTGCCGCCTATTGAGCTGTTATTATCTTTCATCCAAACAGGCGCCGACCATGGGGAAGCAAGTATTTTGATAGCAGGATTGACAGATAATATTTCTTTTAAAACAGGAATAACGGCAGACTGGTCTGGTGCAAGGCTAAAGTTGGCAAGCGTTGGATCTGTTTGCCCTACAGGCATGTCATCATAAGAATAAACTGAACTGCTGAGATCTGTTGCACCAATACCTATCCTTAAATAACTTATTCCAATACTATTATCACCTGTTCCGAATAATTCTGACAGCAATGCATTTTTTTGGCCCGCACTTAATTGACTGATCACATAGGCACTGCCTTGTGTCAATGTATAGCCAAAGCCGTCAACAGATTGAAACACCTGTGTTGAATCAATCGTTATCATGGGCAATGTATTGGATACATTGCCAAAACCAAGACCGGTTGTTTGTTTTGTAAGCAGGTTGTTTTTATCACCTGTAGTAAGCCAATAAGAAATACCGGGTGGAGGTATGACCGGGGGGTTAATGGGTGCATTGCCTGAACCTGTTCCGGACTTGGAACATCCTGTATTGGAGAATACCAGCATCAGCAAAGCAAGAGAAATCGTATTTCTTATTTTTTTCAGCATGCCAATCTAAAATTTTACTTTTCCCGTAACCTTTATCGATCTTGATGAACCACCAACCAGGATATCATAAAACCCTTTTTCTTTTACCCAGTCATTTTTTATATCATCATAATATTGAAATGCATTTTCATTTAAACTTACCGTAACTGTTTTTGATTCGCCGGGCTGCAGGAAGACCTTGCTAAAACCTTTCAGTTCTTTCTCAGGTCTTGGCAACAAAGATTGTTCCTGTTTTACATATACCTGTGCAACTTCAGCGCCTGCGGTTTTGCCTGTATTCCTGATGCTGAAGCTAACCGTTGCTCCTTTGCCGGCAGGTGTTACTTTTAAATTGCTGTATTCAAAATTTGTGTAAGAAAGTCCGTGGCCAAAAGCAAACTGGGGCTCAGTTTTATAAGTATCAAAATACCGGTAACCAACATAGATGTCGTCATAATAGTTTACGTAAACAGAATCACCGGGGTATTCTCCCAGTTTATGTGAAGGATGATCTTCCAGTTTTTTAGGAAAGGTCATCGGTAATTTTCCCGATGGATTCACTTCTCCAAAAATGATCTTAGCCAGAGCATTTCCTCCTTCCATACCGGGATACCAGGCCTGCAGGACGGCAGGTGCATTGTCAACCCATTGCGTCATGTCGATGGCGCCGCCGCCCATTAATACAACAATTGTTTTTGGATTTGCTTTTAAAACAGCTTTGATCAATTCATCCTGGCCAAAGGGCATGTACATATCTGGTTTGTCAAAATCCTCGGCATCATAAGCATTGTCTTTCCAGATCGAATAATTAAAGCCATGTGTCCATCCGCCCACGATGATCGCCACTTCTGCTTTGGAAGCCGCTTCCACCGCCTGTTTGATAAGATCAGCATTTGCCCTGGCATTCCTTTTAATTTCATATCCCGGGGAATAAGTGATCTGTATATTTTTTGAAACAAGGTCCTGTATTCCTGCCAGCGGCGTAATTTCATAGAAAGCACGTACCTGCGAACTTCCTCCACCCATTGCCTGTTTTCTTTCTGCATTATAACCGATCACCGCTATTGATTTAACAGAAGATTTATTTAGCGGAAGAATATTATTTTCATTTTTCAAAAGAACGATACCTTCTTCAGCAATCTTCGCTGCAGTTTGCTGGTGCTTCTTTGTATTGTATTCACCTGTTTGCTTAATGCCACCGATCATTCCTGACTTAAACATCACGTATAATATCCTCCTGACCTTTTCATTGATGACGTATTCGGGCATCTTACCGGCCTTTACAAGTGATAAAGCAGCATCGGCCATAAAGAACTTACTGTAATCAGGGTTGTTACGCATGCGCAGGTCTGTTCCCATTTCCAGGTCTAATCCATTCCACAAAGGCTGCGCAGTAGTGGTATTTGCATCCCAGTCACTCATCACAACGCCTTTGAAGCCCCATTCTTTCCTTACTATTTGTGTAAGCAGGTAATAATTTTGTGAAGCCCATTGCCCCCGGAATTTATTGTAGGCACCCATTAATGCATTAACGTCAGCTTCCTGAACTGCGGCTTTAAAACCCGGCAGGTATATTTCTCTTAACGCTCTTTCACTCATATGTACGTCAATGGTATGGCGCCACAATTCCTGGTTATTTGCTGCAAAATGTTTTACACAGGCAGATACTCCCTGGTCCTGCACACCTTTTATATAACCCACTACCATTTTTGAAACGAGGTATGGGTCCTCACTCTGGTATTCAAAATTTCTCCCGTTCAATGGTGTGCGGATGATATTAATACCGGGCCCGAGTATTACATTCTTGCCGCGAAACTTAGCTTCGCTGCCAAGTACTGATCCAAAGGCATAGCCTAATTGAGGATTCCATGTAGCTGCAAGACAAACACCTGTTGGAAGATATGTTCCTGAGTCAAGAGAATTATTGGTAAGATTCCAGCCACGCCCATGTTCGGGTCTCACGCCATGCGGACCGTCGGACATTGACCATTCGGGTATTCCAAGCCGCGGTACACCACCCGAAGTGAAAGAAGAAGATGCATGGATCATGCTCACCTTCTCTTCCAATGTCATTTGCTTAATAAGGCTATTGATCTTCGCTGTTGTATCAATCTTAACCTCTGCATGCAACTGCAGTGAAAAGAGGAGCGTTGTAAATACCAGGATCTTTTTTGTCATAATGGTTTTTCTTTTTTATCATTTGTTGATTGCTGTATTGGCCGTACTGATGAATTCAAGATAATTGAGATTGAAACCGCCCCCGGTAGCCAGTACCCTGAGCCGGTTCCAACCTTTGGTAAGTTTTACTTTTTTTATGCTGTTGGTTTTCCAGTTTTGTGTTCCGCCGGTTTGCGGTAACAAATTATTTTCTGTTGCTGATCCATCATTTAATAAAAGCTTTAACTGCCCGGTACTGTCTTTGGAGGCGTAGCGTACATTCACATCAAAGACAGCATCAGCAGCTACATAAACGCTGTACTGCATCCATTCGCCTGTTTCTATCCAGCCCACATTGTAGCCGTTTGAAACGGCATCAGCGCATTGTTCGATATCCACGCCATCATTCCTGTACTGGCTGCCAATATTCCATGGCGTTCTTACATTGGTGGAAACCCAGTACTCGGCAGAATCTTTATCATGGTAAGCGATGCCTGCCCTGCCGATATCATAATCTGCAGCAAAGAGGATCGTATTCGGTTCTATGATATTTTGTTTGAAAGGGATCGCTTCTGTTACATTTACCTGGCGCATCATGGCGTCGGCAACATCGTGGTGAACAATATTATTTGTGGTGCGTGTATCTGCGGCCCATTGCATCAGCGCTTTAAAAGCATCTTTAGCAGAAGGCTTGACAGCTTTGCCATTCCAGTGATCAATTATTTTTTGTGCGCCGGCATTTATTTTAACCTGCAAAGGATTGTTGAGCCCTGATTTTTTCAACGGCCACATGTTCCATCCTATTTTATTTTTTTCAAGGAGTGAAACAACATCTGTGAACCATGCGTTGGAGTTCTCGCCGGTTTCGCCCATCCATACAGGAACCTGGTATTTTTCGCGGTAGTCTATAAATTTTTGAATAGATCTTTTGTCGGTATAGTTCCAGTATTTGTGAAAACTGATGACCATATTATTATCCCATAATGGAAACATTCCTTCATAATTATTTGCCCAGCAATTGCCTTCAATGAAAATGATGTGTTTCTTATCCACCTTCCTGATCGCTTCGGTGATATCTTGTAATAATTTTTTTAGTGGTTCATTACCGGTTTCTGCACAGCCATTTTTATCGGATGCATTTTGAAAACCCCAGTTGGGTTCATTGATGAGGTCATAGCCGCCTATCCATTCTTCATTGGCATAGCGGGTTGCAAGCTTTTGCCAAAGTGCAATTGTTTTTGCTTTGTTTTCTTCACTTTGCCACAAAGAAGGCTTTGAAGCATCCCTGTCTGAAATGGCATTATCATTTCCCTGTCCGCCGGGTGCAGCATGCAGGTCAAGTATTAAATAGATTTTATTTGCCTTGCACCAGCTCAGTAAACTATCCGTTAACTGAAAACCTTTTGATAACCAGGTTTGTTTTCCTTTTACCGGTTCTTCTTCTGCAGGCAGTGTAAATAAATTGTAGTGCATGGGCAAGCGAACCGAATTGAATCCCCAGGCAGCTAAAGAATCTATATCTGCTTTTGTACAATGGTTGTTGAGCCAGGCATCATAGAACTTTTTTGTATTTTCTTTACCAACGAGAGCGGTTATTTTTTTCCTGATATCATATTGGGCAACGGCAGTGCCCGATAACTTAAGCATATAAGGCTCCTGCAGCATCCAGCCACCAAGGCCCATACCCCTGAGTATGATCTCTTTGCCGTTTCCATCCCGTATATCAGGACCATGGGCTTTTAGAAAACCCTGTGCACCTGCTGTAAGCGAGAAGAAAAAAAATATGATGATCGCCGGGTAACGCATGTTAAAAAGATGATGCAATAAATGCATGCTGTTTAAATAAGGGTGAATACTTTCGTATCCACCCTCCGATTGCTAACTAAGAAAAACTAACGTACAATTTTTAGAAGGAGCGCAGCCTGAATGTCCACCAACCGGGGGCACCAATGGCAACGCCTAGTGTTAAAACATCGTAGTTGCCCGGCACGTCATGAGTTGCCGCCAACACATCATAAGTTATTTCGGTAGCTGGCCCTGTTGTTACTTCACTGCCATTTCTAACTTTTTGTAAACCGATATGGGCGCCTAATCCTACTACCTTAAGTTGTCCTAACCCGTTTACACCTGCATTTGCAGTAAACACATAGGTAAATGAACCCGTGCCCCATGGTGCCTGCACTGCAGTATAGTTGCTGGAAGGCTGGCATGTTCCTGTGTTGTCACCGAGATAACCATCACCAAAAAAATCACCTTTATTATCGTAATTAAAAGTTCTTGCAGCGCTGAATACAAAAGTGTATTCATCATTGAATTCACATGACCTGCCGGTTACATCGCCAGCGCCACTGCTCCACCAGCTTCCGTCATTAGGTCCTGGGCCCACTTTATATGCTGTTGCTGTTGGATCCAGTTTCCATTTTTTTTGTGTGCAGCTTGTTATAAAACCCAGTTGTGTTCCCACGCATGCGGTTGGGTCATTGGCTGCAACAGTGATCACCTTGATGGCACTATCAACACCACTTTGCCCGTATACAAATAATTTTACTGTATAATTACCCATGTAAGCAAAGTAAACCGTATCAACTTCTTTCCCCTGCACATAGCCTGTACCACCTTTATCCCAATCATAGCGGAAAGAGTTTTGGGAGGTACTGGTAAGGACATATTTATTAGGCACACCTGCAAGCGGCGTTGCAGTAAAAGAAGCCGTTGGTTTTGGCTTCAGGTCCACCACATCATACTTACATGAAAAGAAGAGCGTGGCCATGAACGGCAGCGCAAACAAAACACGCATTATGTTATTTTTTGTACGTTTCATAAATTAATTATTTGAATTTATTAATGATTAAATGCACATCCATTCATCAATTATTAAAAACCAGGATTTTGAGGAAGCTTACCAGTCTTTACATCAAAATCAGGAATGGGTAATAATTCATGTTTGCCTGCTATAAATCCTAGTGTGCCCAATTCAGTTGCGCCTTTGCCCCAGCGAACCAGGTCCTGGAACCTTACGCCTTCAAATGCAAGTTCAACCTGCCTTTCACGAACGATGGCATCAAATAATGCAGTTCCTGTTGCGGTAATGTCGGGAACAGCTCTTTTCTGGCGGATCTGGTTCATATAACCACGTGCTTTGTTCTCGTCTGTTCTGTACCAGGCTTCAGCAGCCATCAGCAATACATCTGAATAGCGGATATGCCGCCAGTTCGTTCCATAATTAAGTTCTCCTATAGGTGCACCGGTTTGATTACTAAATGAGCCATATTTTCTTTGAAAAAATCCTTCGTAATCACGGTCATTGGGAGCAGTCCAGTTACCGCCGGCTGCAATTAATTCTGCCTGTGACATGATGCTTTGATTCCTTCTTGCAACTCCGCCATCAGCAATAAAAGCATTCCACATTTTTTGTTTCGGACGAATGAACCCCCAGCCTGAGATCAATGAATCGGCCGGAGCTTTTGTATAATAATCTCCCCTTGGCCCCATCAACTGTACGTGAATATTGCTTTCAGGAGCAGCACCCCATGGAAAATTTCCCCAGTCATAGCTGCGGTTACTGGCATAAGATATCTCGAAGATCGATTCCTGTCCGAACTCGCCCTGCTGTGAAAATGCATCAGCGACACTTGGCGCAACGGAATAAACACCGGAATTGATAACAAGGTCGAACTGTGTTCCTGCTTCTGCCCATTTTTGCTGGAACAAAAGTGCTTTTCCCAATAAAGCCTGGGCCGTACCTTTTGAAACACGGAACCTGTCGGTAAGTGAGTAACCGGTCTTTAACGGTAACACTGTACTTGCTTCGGCAAGGTCTTTTTCTATCTGTTTATAAACATCAGCTTTAGGCGCTCTTGGGGTAGAAGTAAATTGAGAAGGCGGTATATCGGCTAATACCAGCGGAATATCGCCCCACAGTGTAACCAGTTCGAAATAATTATATGCCCTTAATACTTTTGCTTCTGCGATAAGGCGCTTGCGTAATGGCGTAAGATCATCTGACCTGCTGATCACTTTGTTTGCACGGAATATCGCGTAATAACACATTCTCCATGCATCCCTTACTTTATCATTGGTTGCATCATGCGTATAATCATCCAGCGTCTGGTATCCCGGCTGGTCACCTGCATCACTGCCTCCAGCATTGCTTTCGTCGGTAAGCAGGCTTTTAATCATGAAAAGGCTTGCCCAGCTACTGTTGTAATGCGCCTGCATCATATCATACACGCCGGTCACAGCTTGTGTAACATCAGCATCCGTTTTATAAAAATCCTCCTCCGGGTATGCACCCGGCACCTCATTCGAAAGAAATTTCTTACAACCTGCAGCGATCAATGTCGTCAAAAAGAAAATGAACGCTATTTTTATAAGTGATTTTTTCATTTTGTTTATTTTAATTTTTTGAAATTGATTTTTAGAATGTGACCGATAAACCTACCATTGCTTTTCTTGGAATGGGGTAACCACCACGTTCTACGCCTGGGCTGTTTCCATTATTACTTATCTCAGGATCTACACCAGGATATTTGGTAAAAGTGAAGAAATCATCAAGTGATACGTATACACGTGCCCCTTTTGATCTTATCTTATTCAAAATATTACCTGGTATGGTATAGCCTAATTGCAACTGGCGGATCTTCATAAAAGAACCATCAAATACCATCAGGTCGCTGTTATAGATATAAGGATTTGATGCATCAGCCCTGAACCATTTATTTGTACTTCCCGCACCTGTCCACCTGTTGTTAAAAAAGAATTCAGGTTTGTTTGCAGTTGCACGGTCCAGGCGGTTAAAGCCCATCAGCACATCATTGCCATACTGGCCCTGGATAAAGACTGTAAGGTCGAGCCCTTTGTAAGAAAGATTAACGCGTCCGCCATAAGAGAATTTAGGATGCGGAGAACCGATCTTTGTATGATCGCCCGGGGATATCAATTTATCGCCGTTAACATCAACAACAATCGGATCACCTGGTTTTGGATTATAACCGGTAATACCGGTCTTTGTAATATAGTCGGAGATCTCCTGTTGTGTCTGGAAGATACCGGCTGTTTGATAACCGCTAAAATACCAGATGGGTTCACCCACTTTCATATAGCTTGTAACCCATCCTGTTCCAACACCGCCACCTTCTACAAGCGGGGAGTTAGGATCAAGGTAGGTAACTTCATTCTTGTTGAAAGAAATATTACCGCCTATTTCGTAACCAAAGCCATTACGCTTAGGCATGTTTTTATAGCTGGCGTCAAATTCCCAACCCTTGTTTACCACGTCACCTGCATTTACCCTGTCTAAACCAGCACCTACAAAAAGCGGGGGCACACCACGGAGCAGCAGGTCTTTAGTCGTCTTCTTATAATAGTCAACGGTCAGGTTTAATTTGTTACCAAACATTCCAATGTCGAGTCCAATATCGAATTGCTCACCGTTCTCCCACACCAGTTCATCATTTGCAAGCCTGAGTGGATATGCAGCAACTACAAAGCCGCCATTGCCATCGGGATATATAGCACCTGAGCCAATGGCGTTCAGGTAATCAGCAAGGTTAAGGCTTCCTACATTACCATTCTGTCCCCAGCCTCCGCGAATCTTACCGTAGTTTATATGGCGGGCAAGCATTTCAGGAAAGAAATTTTCTTTTGTGAATACCCATCCGGCAGAGAATGCTGAAAAGGTTCTCCAGCGGTTGTCCGGAGGTAACTTGGAAGAACCATCTCTTCTTACGGACGCGCTGAATAAATATTTGCCGCTGTAGTCATATAAAAGCCTTCCATAAAAAGAAGCGGCAGTAACATCAAATGCAATGCTGCCTATACGGTCAACGGCATCCGGTACAAAATCCGCATAAGAGAATTTATCTTCCTCTTTAAATAAACCGGAATAGCTTCCGCCCATATGTACCTCATGATTTTTTTGCTGGGAGGCACCGGCTAACAGTGTGAAATTATGATTGCGTATGCTTTTGTTATAGGTTGCAAAGTTTTCCAGTAACCAGCTTGTCCAGGTATTGCTATAGTCATTACCATTGGCAATAGTGTTCTGGCTTTCATCAGAGAACCAGAAGGTTGGTGACCATCCATGACCTGTCTGGAAAGCAGCATCGATGCCAAAACGGGATGTGAATTTCAATCCCTTCATAATATCTATATCTGCAAATACATTGGCGAAGATCTTATTCTGAACATTCTGTCCCTTTGCCATCTCTATCCTGGCCAAAGGATTGCCATATTCGCCTCTCAGGAAATTAGAGATACCATAGTAGTTACCATTTGCATCTTTCCTTAATGGCTTTCCTGCTGTAATTGCATTTTGAACATGCGTGGGTAAGCTTCCTGTATAAACTGTAGGTGTAAGCGGATCCATTACAACGGCACTGCTTAAGATAGAACCGAATTCTGAGTTATCAGAAATTGCCCTTCTTGTATGATGAGAAAAAGATACACGCTCACCGACCGTAAGCCAGTTCTTTACTTTGTGGTCACTGTTCAGGCGAACCGTGTAACGGTTGAACTGGGCTTTTTCGCCGCCAACAATTCCGTCCTGCCTGAAAATATTTCCACCAATATAATAAGTTGACTTTTCTCCCCCGCCACTGAATGATAATGAGTGATGCTGTTGGGGAGCAGTTTCTATAACTTCACTTATCCAGTCTGTTCCATTACCAACGGCTGCAACATCTGCAAGGGTAGGAGCGCCGTTCACACCTGCTTCCGCAAGATATTGCTGGTATTGCGGAGCATTCATCATTTTAATATAATTGTCCTTTACTGATTGTGATCCGTATTGGGCAGAGTAGGTGATCTCGCCTGAATTTCTTTTGCCGCTCTTTGTCGTTATCATGATCACACCATTGGAACCTTCAGAACCATAGATAGCCGCAGAAGCGCCATCTTTCAATATCTCGATGGATGCGATCTCGGCAGGGTCGAGCGATTCGATACCACCGGATTTGATACCATCAATAACATAGATCGGAGCTGTGTTACCATTGGAAGCAGTACCCCTGATCTTTACACTTAAGCCTGCACCCGGCTGACCGGACTGCGGGCTGATCGTAACACCGGCAACCCTGCCCTGGAGGGCCTGTTCAACGCGGGTATTTGAAACTGTGGTCAATTGGTCTGCTTTGACAGAAGAAATAGAACCTGTTAAGAGGCTTTTTTTCTGCTGGCCATAGGCAATTATAACTACTTCATCCATTGTACCCTTAACCTGTGCCAGGCTAAAATTCTGGGTACCCGGTCCGTTGACAGTTAGCTCCTGGGGTTCCATGCCCGTAAATGTGATAAGGAGTACGGACCCTTTTTTGGGAACGGAGATCGAATAATTGCCGTCCTTGTCTGTGGCTGTAGCAACATTAGCGCCCTTAATAGAAACCGTAACCCCGGCCAATGGCTCATTTGTTGTTTGTGAAGTGACCTTACCCGAGACTGAAAAATTTTGTGCATTAGCTTTGTGCATTCCCAGTATACACATAAATGCCCATAGCAAAAAAGCAGTTTTAAGTTTCATATGCAATCGTTTAGTTTGGTTACTAAATAAATTATTAGCAATCATAAAATTAGGGCCTTATTGCTCAACTACTGTGAAAATCCATACATCACTACTACATCAACAAATGAAAAAATGGGTTTTTAAAGCTATTTTTACCACATCATTACTACATCAAGCAGATTTTATTACTTTCACATTGAATTTAAGAAAGAACTTTAAGGGAATGAAAAGGATAATTTCAGTAGCATGTCTTTTAATAGTGAATAGCTATTGCTTTTCGCAGAATACTATTGGGCTTCCCGACATAATCAATTATTCAAAGCAGTATTATAAGGCGGGGGCCCAGAACCGGCAGATACGCCAGGATAAAAAAGGCATTCTTTACTTTGCCAACAGTGAGGGGGTTCTGACTTTTGACGGTATCAACTGGAAAACATACCCCCTTCCCAATAAAAGTATAGTAAGGTCCCTAGAATTTGGCCCAGATAATAAACTCTATGTAGGTGGCCAGGATGAATTTGGATATTTTTCACCTGCAGAGAACGGGCAACTCAGCTATCATTCCCTTAAAGGGCTGCTTCCAAAGAACGAAAGGTCATTCACCGATGTATGGGAGATCTATTTTTACCGGGACTGGGTATTTTTTCAAACAAGTAATAAAATATACCAGATAAGCGGGAATCACAGTACTATTTATAAAAGTACCCACTGGAGGTTCATCACCTTATGCAATAACCGTTTGATCGCACAGGATTTTGATAAAGGATTACTGTCATTTCAAAATGGGGTATGGGCACCTTTCCTGAAAAAAAATGAATTGCCTGCTGATTATTTCGCTACGTCAATAACTACTATAGGGCAGGACAGCGCCATACTTACAACAGTAAAGAACGGCGTCTTTCTTCTTTCGGGGGATGATATGACCAGGATGCGGTCTCCTTTCCTTGACAATATTTCCGAGATGCACATTTCCGCATCAGCAATGGTGAATGAAGATCATATTGCACTCACTACAAATTTAGACGGCTGTTATATCATTGATAAAAAAGGAGCATTGGTTCAAAAATTCTCGCGGAAAGAAGGGCTACAGAATAATAATATACTTGATATATTTCTTGATAAGGAAAAGAACCTCTGGCTGGGCCTCGATAACGGAATTGATTTTATTGCCTACAACAATGCCATCAAACATATTTATCCTGATTACCTCAATGAAGGGTCGGGTTATGCTGCGGGTATCTTCAACAATAAACTGTACGTGGGTACTTCAAATGGTTTGTACCAGACAGCACTTTATGAAGAAAAGGACCTGAGTTATATAAAAGGCGTTTTTACACCTGTTAATAATACCAAGGGACAGGTATGGAATTTATCCGAAGTGAATGGCAAATTGCTGATGGGGCATCATGACGGTGCATTTGTGATAGAGGACAATACTGCAAAAGCTGTTGACAATACATCGGGCTTCTGGACCTTCCTGCCTTATTTTAACGTGTTGCCTTCTTCCATAATGATCGGCGGCACTTACCAGGGCATAAATTTCTACGAATATAAGAATGGTGTTTTCAGCAGTAAGAAACTGGTTGCCCATTTTGAATCTGCAAGGTTTGTATGCATGGACAATAACAGCATATGGGTAGCACATCCTTATAAAGGCGTGTACCGTGTTCAGCTATTAAATGAAAATACAGCACAAACAAAATTTTATACATCAAAGGAGGGGGTGTTATCTCCCAATGGCAATTATATATTCAAGATCAAGAACAGGATACTGCTTACAACTGAAAACGGCATTTTTGAATATAATGAAGTAAAAGATGAATTTGAGACCTCGCCATTTTATAATGATCTTTTTGGCAAAATAGATGTGCGCTATTTAAAAGAAGACGGCTCAGGCAATATCTGGTTCGTGTTTGATAAGATACTTGGCGTTGTGGATATGTCTGCATCAAAACCACAGATCATTTATTTCCCCGAACTCACAAATAAATTTGTGAGTGGCTTCGAGCATATTTACCCAGTAAATAAGAACAATATTTTTATTGGCGGCGAGCGGGGCTTTTATCATATCAATTATGAGCAATATAAAAAGATAAAATACCCACTGCAGGTACAGATCACTGCTGTAAAAGCCATCAATAAAAAAGACAGCCTGCTTTTTGGCGGTTATATGGGTGAGGTGAATGAAGAGGACAGCACGATAAAGAACAAAAGGAATAAAGTGAGCCATTCCTGGAATTCCTTTCACTTTGAATTTGCATCCCCGGTATATGCACAGCAATCCAATATTGAGTATAGTTATTTTCTCGAAGGCTTTGATGAGAAATGGTCGGAATTCTCAAAAAAAACAGAGAAGGAGTATACCAACCTTCCTACGGGTAATTATTCATTTAAAGTAAAGGCCAGAAATAACCTGGGCAATGAATCTGGCGCCGGGGTCTACAATTTTTCTGTGCTTCCGCCATGGTATCAAACCTACTGGGCCTATGCTTTTTATATTTGTATTTTCCTTTTCGGCAATTACAAGTTGTATATTTTCCTGAAAAGGAAATTCAGGAAACAACAGCAAAAGCACAACGAAGAGCAAAAGCGCCTGTTATATCTTCACCAGCTGGAGATGGAAAAAACAGAAAAAGAGATCGTTAAATTAAAAAATGAAAAACTGGAGGCAGAGATACAACACAAGAATACAGAACTTGCATCAGTTGCCATGCACCTTGTACAAAAGGGGGAGCTGTTGGGAAAGATCAAAGACCAAATGGTGAGGCTGAAGAAGCAAACAGGAAATGAAAAAGATTCAGATGACCTGAAGAAGATCATACGGGTTATTAGTGAAGAAGATAAAATAGATAAGCAATGGGAGCAATTCACCATGCACTTTGATAATGTTCACAGTGATTTTCTATCTGCATTAAAAGTTAAATACCCCGGCCTTAGCGCCAACGAATTAAAGCTCTCGGCCTATTTAAGAATGAACCTTTCCACCAAAGAGATCGCACAGCTAATGAATATTTCTATAAGAGGTGTTGAGATCAGCAGGTACAGGCTCAGGAAAAAATTAGAGATCCCCACCGAGGTCAACCTGTTTAATTTTTTGCTGAAACTGGATAAAGTATGACCCGGCCGGTAATGTTTTTTATCTCCTGCTATTGTTGCCTTTTGCGGCAATGAGCAGTAAAACCAGTAAAAGCAAAACACTATATTCCATTCCGCCCGATTGGTATCCTACTACAAACCAGCCGTTATCTGCATGAACGAGTATTATACCCATGATCAGTTCTATCATAAATACTGCTGCGATCCATTTTTTGAGGAACCCTGCAGCCATCAGTAAGCCGCCGGCTATTTCAAAGATCGTAACGAACCACGCAATAGCTGTTCCGATAACAAAACCTTTGGAATTCAAAAAATCGCCAAACCCATTTACGGTGCCTGCATACAATCTTATAAAGCCATGTGCTGCAAGGAAGGTGCCGGTAAATATTCTTAACAGCCTGTAAGAAGTAGTTTCACTTATGAAAGGGAATTTTTTCATTTTACCTGGTTTTATTGCTTTCTGCCAAAGGCCCCGAATTACTTAAGTAAATTAAGAAATAAGTAAGAAGACTAAATGAATTATTTTTGAGGGATAGTTAATAAAATAATAATGATATGATACAACTACCCGATATTGAACAGGTATCCGCCGAGGTGCATAATGCATGGATGGAATCCAAAAAAGCCAGTGGGATCAGTTCCCGGAGATCGGAAGACGGGGAAGAATTAATGGTTCCTTATGAACAGCTCTCAGAAAAGGCCAAAGCGCTTGACAGGAATACGGTAAAAGCTGTTTATGCCGCTATCAAAAAATGCAATCAAAAAGATAGTTAACTTTTTTTGCAGCACGCGGCCCCAACCATTTGTAAGTTGGTTAAACCATTAATTAAACATCACTTTCAATTCGCAGCCCTTCCCGGGTGAAGAAATAATTGTAACATCCCCGTTAAATAAAGAGGCCCTGGTTTTTATATTCATCAGTCCCACACCATTGGGTTTTTTATTGGTGTCAAAACCTACTCCGTCGTCTTTTATGGTAAGTGTGGTCTTTTCATTATCCTGAACCAGCCGCACAATAACCTTTTGGGCAGCGGCATGTTTCAGGATATTATTGAATTGTTCCTGCACGATCCTGTATATGCTCAGCTTGAGTTTATCGGGCAGGGAGCTTTCATCAAAACCAAATGCCTGAAGGCTTATCAGCATACCACTGGTTTGTTGTGTGGTTTCTATGATATGATTTATAGCGCCCAATAGTTCTGATTCATGTAAAGAAGGTGGTATCAGGGAGTGAGACAGGTTTCTTATTTCTGTAATGGCTGAGCTGATGAGGGTTTCAGTTTCCTTTAAATAAGGATGCTCCTCAGGTAATTCTTTTTTTGCCAGGCCAAGATACAGCAATGAGCCTGCCAGTATCTGGATGATATTATCATGAAGTTCGCCACCCAGTTCCTGCCGTTCCTGCTCCTGGGCCGAGATCACCGCATCTGTAATTTCCTGTTGTTTTGCAACCCTTTCTTCTTCCAGTACCCTTTCCAGGGATACATTCTCGGTTACATTTGTAGCCAGTGCCATGATAACAGCCCGTCCCTTATACTGTACCCGGTGAGAAGCGATACTGAGATATATTTCTTCACCGGATTTATTCAGGTACCTGGAGGTGATCACTGATTTAAAATTTTCTTTTTGTCTTACCCTTTCAATAAAGTCTTTTAATTTATCATGCTGTTCAGCAGGGCTCTGGTCCATGATCGTTTTAGAAAGAAAATCTTCCCGGCTATAACCATGTTGCTCTACTGCCGTGTTATTTACTTCCAGTATCTGCAGGGTATTTATATCCCAGATGATGATGCTGGCCGGGTTGTTATTGAACAGGTAACGATACCGTTCTTCTGATGCCTTCAGGATCTCTTCGGCTGCTTTTTCTTTGATGTAAAGATTTTTAATCTCTTCTTCTGCGATCTTGCTTTCAGTTACATCATGTGTTACGCCATACAAGCCCACCGGTTTTCCATTTTCATCAAATTCAAACTTACTTACAGCGGTAATGTATTTTATAGTGCCGTCTTTTAAAACAATACGGTGGGTCATATTGGTGTCACTGAAAGTTTTTTGTGATGCACTGGTTGTTGCCATAACATAGTCCAGGTCTTCGGGATGTATAAATGATACCCAGTCTGAATAAGCGAGTTTATTTTCCCCGGGTAAAAGCCCGTATATCCTGCAGGCCTCATCAGACCATAAAGCTACCTGGGTTGTAAAATTCAATTCCCAGTGTCCTAAATGTGCAATTGCCTGCGATTCCTTTAACCTTGTTTCGCTTTCTTCGGTTTTTTTCCGTGATAGCACCTGGTCTGCCAATGAATTTCGTAATTCCTGGGAAATAGTATTGATTTCATCTTCTGCAATCTTCCTTTCTGTTACATCCCGTGAATTTAAAATATAACCCTGTATTTCGGGGTTGGCACTCATATCCGTTATCTTACTTTCCAGCCATCTCCATTCTCCTTTTTTATTTTTAAAACGGAAAGGCGTCGCTTCGAAATACTCTCCTGTTTTTGTCATTGCAAAGCGTGCCTTTATTTTAACGATATCATCCGGGTGTATAAAAGATAAGGCGTTTTTGCCGAGCATGAATTCCGGTGCATATCCCAGTATCCGCTTAACAGCGGGACTGCTGTATAAATAACAGGCATTTTCATCCAGTATGCTGATAAGATCTGAACCATTTTGCACAAGCGACCTGAAACGTGATTCACTTTTGGCGACCTGTAACTCCGCTTCTTTCCGTAGTGTAATGTCTTGTGTGGCGCCGATGAGTCTTATGGCTTTTCCCTGTTCATTGCGGATGATATTGCCCCTGTCATGTATATAAACATAGGAGCCATCATCCCTCTTCATCCTGCATTCAACCTCAAAAAAATCTTTAAGTGAAAATTGTATCTCATCATTGACCAGTTTGACCTTTCCCTCATCTTCAGGATGGATCCTGCTGTCCCAGTCATCTATTGACCCAACCTCGGTTTCCTGTTCCACACACCTGAATATTTTTTTCCAGCCTTCCTTATTTCTGTAAACTTCTCCTGTTACCAGGTCCCAGTCCCAAACCATATCATTGGTAGCCTGGCTAACCAGGTTATAGCGTTCATTGCTTTCTTTAAGCTGGATAAGGCTACGCATCCTTTCCACACTATACAGTATAATTTTAGCCAGTAATTTTTCGTCAAAATCTCCCTTGATCAGGTAATCCTGGGCACCCAGGTTAATGGCATCCAATGCCACGGTCATATCTGCAAGACCGGATAAAATTACTATGGGAATTTTAACAGCCGCCTTTCTCATGGACTTAAAGGAATCAATGCCCGAAGCATCCGGCAGCGAAAGGTCCAATAAAATAATATCAACAGGATATTGCTGTATCATGGCAACAGCCTCACTCATCCTTCCGGCTTTATGAACAGTACCGATGGCGAGGCCCGAACCGCTCAACAGTTCTGATAACAGGAGCTCATCTCCCGGGTTATCCTCAACCATCAGGATATTTAATTTAGTATCAGGCTGCATTGCTCATCATTTTTGGGAAGCTTTACAATACTGATCCAGAAATTTTCTATGAACTGAACTACCTGTATAAACTTGGTAAAATCAACCGGTTTGGTGATATAACAGTTGGCATGATGTTTATAGGCTTCCTGTATATCCTTTTCCGAGGAAGATGTGGTAAGCATGACCACCGGGATTGATTTAAGGTCTTCATCATTTTTTATATAATGCAGTGTTTCTTTTCCATCAAGTTTTGGAAGGTTAATATCCAAAAGGATGATATCGGGCCTGGCAACCTCTGAAAACCTGTCTTCCTTTTTAAGAAAGCGGATGGCTTCTTCCCCATCTCTTACCACACTGATAGTATTATGCAGTTTCCCGGATTTGAAAGCTTCCAGGGTTAGTATGATATCGCCTTCATTATCTTCTACGAGTAAAATATGAACGTCTTTCATGTGTAAGGATTTTTATAGGTTGTGGATTTTTATATTTGGTTTTTGGGTATGGTAAAATAAAAAGTACTGCCTTTGCCTTCTTCTGAACTTGTCCATATCTTTCCGCCATGCCGGTCCACTATCTTTTTGCATACTGAAAGGCCGATGCCGGTTCCGGAATATTCGCTTTTATTATGCAGCCGCTGGAAAATGATGAATACCTTATCTGCAAAGCGGGGATCGATACCAATGCCATTGTCTTTTACGGAAAAGAGCCATGATCCTTCCTCCGCTTTTACAGCTATGTTAACAACCGGATGTTTACTCTTATTATATTTCAATGCATTACCCACCAGGTTCTGCATTAACTGCAGCATCTGGGTTTTCCTGCTATTAATTAAAAGGGGCAGGGTTGTCCATTCAACTGAGGCGCCTGATTCTTCTACCTTTGTTTTCATATTGGCCATTACTTCCTGCATTACTTCATTCATGTCGGTATCTCCTAAGGTGTCAGTGCTGGCACCTGCCCTGGAATATTCCAACAGGTCGAGGATCAGTTTTTTCATCCGGTCTGCCCCATCTACGGCGAAGTGGATGTATTTACTCGCTGTTTCATCTATCTGGTCTTTATACTTTTTTTCCAGCAGTTGCAGGAAACTGCTTACCATGCGCAATGGTTCCTGCAGGTCATGTGAAGCGATATAGGCAAAACGCTCCAGCTCTGTGTTTGAACCGGCTAACTCTACGGCTCTTTTGTTCAATTCACTGTTTAATTCCTTCAGCTTGTCTCCCGATTTTTTTAATTCACTCACATCTTTTGCATAACAGGCAACACCGGTTACTTTTCCTGTTGAATTGATTATCGGGGAAAAAGAAATGATATTATACAGCGTTTCCTGTCCTTCCTGTTCGTAAAATTGTTCAATGCTGAAGACCTCGCCGGATAGCGCTCTTTTGTAAAGTGTCATCCATTTTTCCACTTGCTCCGGGCCAAATTCAACCGAGATCACCAGGGAACCTTCAACCAATGGTCTTTTGGTTACCTTTTCGATAGTAGTAGCAAAGGCTTTATTGGCAGCTATGATCCTGAGGTCACTGTCAATGGACCATATCATATCCGAAGTAGTATTGATCAGTGAATCAAGGTTATGCCGTATCCTGGTAATTTCGCTTACCTGTTCTTTTTGTTGCGTGATATCCTGCGTGGCGCCGATCATCCGGATGGCTTTACCATTTTTATCACGGATTATATAGCCTTTATCATAAACCCAGGCATATTGCCCATTGGCTTTCATGATGCGGTATTTCTCTTCCCAGTAATATTCTTCAGGGTTATTAAAAAGCCGGCTATGTACTTCTTTTACCCCCGGCAGATCTTCGGGGTGGAGTAATTTTGACCAGAACAGGTCATCTTTATCAGCTTCTTCGATCTCGTAGCCAAACAATCTTTTAAATCCATCACCGGTCCTTAGTGTTTTTCCTGTGATCATATCCCAATCCCAGATAGAATCGTTGGTGGCTTTTGTAACCATATCATACCTTTCGTTACTGAGCCTGATCACCTCTTCTGCTTTTTTATTTTCTGTAACATCTTTAAAATACACCGACAAGCCGGTATCGGAAGCAAAGGCACTTACGGCGAACCATTTATTGGTTCGTACCGAGAACCCTTCAAAATGCACGGTGCTGTTTTCCCTTATGGCTTTTTGATAATTATCATAGAATGTCATGGAGCCGGGTGTAGCAAACATATCATGCAGGTTTTTGCCGATCACATCTTCTTTTTTTGCATTGAGCAGGATCTCTGCCTTTTTATTCCAATAGGTAACTATCGAATTTTTATCTGTTGCAAAAAATCCGTCATCGATACTTTCCAATACCGTGTTCTTCTCTTCGTAAGCCTTTCGTATTGCTGCTTCTGATTTTCTGCGTTCTGTAACATCTTTAAAATACACCGACAAGCCCACCGTGGAAGGATAGGCACTTATCTCATACCATTTACCTATTGGAGGATAGTAATCTTCGAAATGAATCGGCTGGTTAGTTTCCATGGCCTCATGGTATTTCGTGTACGACGCTGAGCCAACGCTATCGGAAAAAACTTCCCATAATTCGTGGCCCACTATTTTATCTTTTGCTGTATGCAGCATTTTTTCCGCTTCTTTATTCCAATAAGTAACCACCCATTTCTTATCTACGGCAAAGAAGGCGTCGGCAATACTTTCCAGTATGGTGTTTTTTTCATTGAATGCATTCTGTAATGCTATTGCTGCTTTTTTCCTGGAAGTAATATCCCTGATGAAGCCAATAAACCTGTACTTATCTTTAATTAGCACAGCTGAAATACTTAATGAAATGTCGAATTCCGAATTGTCTTTTCTCAGGGCGGATATTTCAAGTGTTTTTGCCTGTACAGGACTTCCGCCATCATTGAAAAACCGGCTCATCCCTTTTTTATGCGCCTCCCGGTAGCGGGAAGGAATGATATTATCCGTTAATGACCTGCCCAGGACTTCTTCCTCTTTCCATCCGAAAAGAATTTCTGATTTATTATCCCACTTTAATATCTTACCTGCTTCGTCGATAATAATGATCGCATCGAGCGAAGCATTATATATGGTCTGTATCTCTGTATTTGCTTCCAGCAATTTATGATCGCTTTTTTTCAGGTTATCACGCATGGTAATAAGCGCCTTACCCAAAACATCTTCTTCGCTAAGCGGCTGAAACGGCACATTAAAATTCTTTAACCCGATCTCGTGTGCGAAGTTTGCCGTTTGCTGCAATTTTCCGGAAAGGTTATTAACCGCATGCACCATTTCCCCGATCTCGTCTTTTGTTTCTTTATGACTTGATTTTTGCAGGATACCTTTACCGAGGTTATTGACGATATTTCTTATCCTGTCAACCGGCCTGATAATGGTCCTGGAGAAATAGACAGAAAGAAAAATACCAATGCCTATAATGACCACAGCCAGTACTGCAATAAGTGTCCGCAGCCGTATAAAAGAATTTTCCAGGTCATTATTTTTCTGATGCCTGAGATCCTGTACACGGGTTATAATTTTTGCAAGTGCAAACTTTAACCCGGAAGTGCGGGGAAGAACCTCATCCTCTATCATCCTTTCCGATTCCAGTTTTGCCACAGGGTCATCATAATCTTCAAATTTTTGCAACGAGTGCATTATCTTTTTTTCAATAACATGGAGTTGTTCAAACCCTGTAAATATCCTGTTGATACTATCTCCAAAAGATTTATCCTCCAGCCCGCTGAATAAACCCTTCAATCTCAGCTTCAGTGTTGGATAACCGGGATCATGAAGTTTTTGTAAAGCATCCTTAGCTTCCTGGCTTGACCTGAGGAATACCCAATCCGTGGAATACATTTTTGATTCCACCAGCATATCCTGGAAATCTTCCAGTGACTGCAATGAAGGATCTATAACAGCAGAGATATAACCGGACATATTGATGCTGCGGTTCAATGTTGTGATGGTAACTATACCGTTAACTACAAACATCAATACCAGTAAGGTAAAACTCCAGTAAATTCTTTTTTTAATGCTGAAACCCATCAGTGCTGTATTGTTAAAAATATTAAGATCAAAAACTAAAACTAAATCCACCCATTATCCGGATAGGGTCCTCGTGCACACCGTACAAAAGTTCGGTATCTTTTTTATTGAGGTCCATATTGTATCCAACACTCCGGTAATGCTGGTTAAGTGCATTGCTGATATTCGTAAAAACAGAAAAATGTTTTGTTACATTATACCTCATGGAAATATTCAATAACGCATAGCCTGCCAATGTTTGTCGTGGAAGGATGTTTTTAGAGCTATCACTGATCCCGGCTATGTTTTGTTTACCCACCAGAATAAGCCTTGGCGCAAAACTGAACTTCCCGGCTTTCAGGTCAGTACCCATATGCATGATAAAGGGAGAAATAAACTCCTGCCGGGTATCGGGTGTCGTTTCCAGGCTTTCTTTTGAAGCATCGTCTATCTTACCAGTTACATAACTAATGAAAGCGTAAGAATTCATACGGATCTTTCCAATTGAATTTTTGGAGTTCAGTTGTATACTTCCTCCAAAATTTTGCTGCCTGCCGTGGTTGACAAAAACTTCAATATAATCAACGGGTATACCGTTGAACGTATTATTGTACAGCTTGGTAGATGTATTATCGTCAGCAAATGCATGAATACCCGATAAGGAGGTAAAATATCCATTAACAGTCATGCTGAAATTATCACTGATATATCTTTTGATACTCAATTCTATATTTTGGGACCTGAGCGGTTTCAGATCGGGGTTGGGCAAATGCAGGAAATAGGCATGGTAGGATCTGCCCGAATCCTGCGTATCAAATGATCCATATTGTGAATAGGAATCAGAAGGAGCAGGAGCCAGGAAGGCACTCCCGAACAAAGCCTTAATGGTCGTTCTGTCCGATGGCTTATACACTATGCCAAGCCTGGGATTGAACGTGCTTCCATACCTGGAATTAATGTCATACCTGGCGCCAACAGTAATGTCAATTTTTTCGTCAGGCGAATATTGTGTTTGAAAATAGGTGCCAACATTATGATACCGGATAAAATAAAATTGTGCTGCCAATCCTTCCGGCCTGTAATAAGCCTGTGTACCCAGGTAGGCGCCATTGATATGATCATTGCTGTTAACCGGTTTAGCAAGGTCTGTGCTTTGCGGAATGGAGTAATAACTTTCGTATCCTGCCCCTGCAGTAAAACGTAATTTTTCTGATGCTTTGTAATCAATTTGTTCTTCTCCCTTTATCATTGAGGTAATCGAGTATTTATATGCCGGCTCCATAGCTGTATACAGGTTACGGTAGTTTGACCGGGGATCAAGCTTATATTCACTCGCTGTAAGTGTGGAGGTTGAAGTGATCTTACCAAAGGATTTTTTATAAGAAGCATTTGCCATGTTTATGCTTTGTGCTGCAAATACATCTTTATTGTAAACAGCATTGCGGGTATTGGCACCATACGAGGTGGGGACCTTACTGTAACTCCTGAAAAAAGACAACGAAAAATCATCTGCGTGCAGGCCGGTATATATATTATATGCCTCCAAAGGAGCCTGGTATTTCGGGGTTACTGCTTTAACCGGTGTAAAGGGTCCGTAAATGGTATTGAAAGTTCCTGTAGTAAGTGAAGTAATGTCAAGCAAGCTATCTTCTTTATACAGTTTGCTGTAATCCGGTTGTTTGTCGTAACTGTATTGCCCGGAAATAACAAGATTCACATGATCACTTAATTTTTTAGTGATAAGCAATGATGTATTGGTATACCCATATGAGCCAGCTATTGATGAAGCATTGATGCTAATGCCTTTCCGGGAAGCGGCTTTTTTAGTAATGATATTGATAACCCCCGACATAGCATCAGCACCATACAGGGCAGAGGCAGGTCCATAAACGATCTCGATCTGTTGTGCAATATTAACAGGATAATTTTCCATGATGGGCATAGCCTCGCCCGATGGAGAAGAGATACGGTTACCATCAAGCAAAATCACGAACTTGTCCTGGCCCTGGATGCCCCTTAATGTAAATGAACTCCTCGTACCTCCATATATCTTATCATCAATTTTCATATCCGGCAGATCGTACATTACGTCCAGCAGCGATTGATAGCCCCGTATCCTGATCTGTTCTTCTGTTATTACCATAACCGTTGCCGGCACTTTTTCAAGGTCCTGCGATGTTTTACTGGCCGTAGTTACTTTTACATTCAACAGTTCTTTTAAAGTAAGGCTTTCCAATGTGGTAGTATCTTTTTGGCTGTAGGCGCTGTTGCATATAAGGAAAGCAATAGCTGTGCAGGTAAGGGTTTGTTTGGTAAAGATGTTCATTTAGATATTGGTTTTTTAATGTCTTTTAATTTACAATTTTTCCCAGGCTTAGAAGTTCAGAAGCCACATCGAGGTTCCTCTGTTGAATATTTTTTTTATTGATCTCTAATTTCAGGCGTTCATCTACTATGATAAAGTTGATGCATGAGCCTTTTTGCGCAAGTCCGCCTAATTCTGATATGAGTAAAACCGGGGAACCTTCCGTAAGTGCAGCGATCTTTTTCATGCTGCGGCTTTTCTCTTCGCTGATAAAAAGTATCTGGCAATCATAGCTATCCGCTGAAGAGGAGAATCCTTTTATAACAATTTTCTGGCTGCCCACTGTTTTATTTGCAGTAAAACTTTTTAGTTCATCATAAAGCGGGGAATCACCGACTATACCAATAACAAAATCCCCTGATTTTTTATGAGCAGGCCAGTTAATATATTTGGTAACGCGGTAAATTATATTTGCATATAAAGAGTAGTGGTCATTTGACTGAGCCCGGGTTTCGAATACGGCTGGTAAAAGCAGGACTGATAATAAGAATATTTTGAGAAAAAAAAATTTACTGAGCAGGGCTTTTTCCTTTTTATATATTGAAAGACAAGCTATAGGGTTTTTGCCTGCCTGTTTGAAATGATTCCTGGAAGAACACATGCTCAATGCTTCCATAAGTAAGGTAAAGTTGATTTCATAAGAAGGGTGTTAGTAATATTGAGCGTGATAGGGTAATTCTCAATCTGCAAATATCGTGTATGATAATCCTGCAGGTCATAGTATAAAGACATCTAATAGTGTAACACAACAGCAAGCGATAGTGTAACACAACGGGAAGTAACAGTGTAACGATTGTTCTACACCAAAGAATTAAGCGTTAAATTTAAATAACATGTTATACGTATTCGATGATGTGAAAAAGCCGGCAGAGGCAGTTCCGGGAGAACGGGGGGTGGCGAAAAATTAAGTTCCCTATTTCCTCAAGCCGGAAATTAAGTTAATGGTAAGTGCAACAACAAAGGTGTTTAATATAAATGCGAGTAAGGCATGCGCCAAAACCATTCTTCTCATCCTGGGAGAACTTACCTGTACATCAGAAACCTGGAATGTCATTCCAATAACCATAGCGAAATAAGCAAAGTCGAGGTAATCGGGTTTTTCCTTACCCGGAAAATCCAGGGCCCCGGTACCTGGTGTGTCATCCTTATCCTTAAAATAATACATGTGGGCATAATGAAAAGTAAAGATCGTGTGCACCATCATCCACGAAACCATCATGCCCAATACGGATAAGATCACCATCATCATTTCCTCCCGGGGTGACTGCTCTTTAGAGATCACCAGGAGCAGCACCGTGAGCAAACTGGCAAAAGAACTTACCAGGATACTGATGAGTACAAAAAGCTTACTGCCGTCCTCTTTGTTTGCCTGCCTTACAATGTCAGCTACGGGCCGGGTAAAAAAAACGATCCAGCAGCAAATGATAAATGAAAGCGAAAATGCATCCCACAGCAATGCAGCTTTGAACTCCCAGTTTAAAGAGAGGTTGCGGATGATGAAGAAAACGATCAGTGATACAGCAAGGCTAAGCAATATTCTTTGCAGGGGGTGCATGCGTAAAAATATGTTGCCTGTCTTTTTATTTTGTATCGATGAAGCCATGCCAAAGCTGTTTAAGTAAATACTTCTGTTTGAAATATACATCATATTCTGTTTCCGGATTCATTTCTGGTAAATTGTTATGAATTATAAGTTCTGCAATATATCTTTAGCCCGCTGAACTAACCCTGCTTACTATCCCTGCTCCACATAAGATAATTATCGTTCATTAATCAATTAAAAATGAATACTTTTCCTTTGGTAAAAGCTGCTGTACTAACATTGGTATTGCTGGTAATTTCCGTGGCAAGCTGGGAACTTTACCTGCGTAACCAGGGCTATGAGACCACTTATTATGATGATGGCGCTTTATGGGCCCATAAAAGAAAAATGGTTTATGAACCCGCAGATAAAGCAACCGTTTTTATTGGTTCTTCGCGTATCAAGTTCGACCTGGACATTGATACCTGGCAAAATATCACCGGCGACCATGCTGTACAACTAGCCTGTGTGGGTAGTACACCTGTGCCGGTATTGGAAGACCTTGCTAATGATAAAAATTTTAAAGGGAAACTGGTCGTTGATGTAACGGAAGGCCTTTTCTTTTCTTCTGCCCCCCGAAATGCAAGCACGCCGGAAACGAATATGAAATATTTTAAAGAACAAACCCCTGCCCAGAAAGCAAGCTTCCACCTCAACCATTTCCTGGAATCACAATTTGTTTTTTTGGATAAGGAATGGCTTTCGTTGGGAGCCCAGCTAAATAAAATTCCTGTTTCTGAACGCACGGGAGTTTATAACTTCCATGGCTTTCCTTCAGACTTTGGCCGTGTAAAATTTAACCGGCAGGAATACATGACTGATAAACTTGCTGCAGATACCAATATTCAAAACCAGGTGAAAAGCATCTGGAATGGTTTCAGAAAAGCCAATACAGATCCACCGGCAAGTGGGGGAAAACTTGACTCCCTGCTGAACCGTGTAAAAACAGCCTGTGATAAAATAAAAGCAAGGGGAGGACAGATATTATTTGTACGTACACCATCAAGCGGAGCTTTTTTAATGGGAGAGAACAGGGGGTTCCCGAGGGAAAAATACTGGGAGAGGATATTATCAATAACCGGCTGCCCGGGTATTCACTTTGCCGATTACCCTGCCATCGCAAGTTTTAAATGTCCTGAATTTTCACATTTGAGCCGGCAGGATGCGATCGTGTTCACCAAAAACTTCATTAAGATATTAACTGAAGAAAAGGGATGGAAATTTAAAAAACCTGTACAACTGTAAATAAATCTCAACCATTAACCTGACTGCATCATGGTATTCAACTCCTATACTTTCATTGCTTTTTTTATTATCATTTTAATCCTGCATAACCTTCCTTTTTCCTGGAAGGTAAAAAAAGTAAACCTGCTTATCGCGAGTTATATCTTCTATGCGGCATGGAACCCGCCATTTATTTTATTGTTATGGCTTTCCACTGTAGTAGATTTTTTTGTAGGTCGGGCGCTTTACACGCAGGAAAATAAACACAAGAAAAAACTCCTGCTGGTGGTCAGCCTGATCGGTAACCTCGGTATGCTTTGTTTTTTTAAGTACGGAACATTTTTGCTTGAGAATTTTACAGCACTCGTAAATGCCCTTGGGATGGACTATCATCCCGCCAAACCCAATATTATCTTACCTGCCGGCATTTCTTTTTATACATTCACTACACTTTGCTATACCATTGATATGTATAAGCGAAAAAGTAAACCGGTTAAATCCTTACTGGATTTTTCCTTGTTCGTTACTTTCTTTCCGCACCTGGTTGCAGGGCCAATTGTGCGTCCGCCACAACTGGTACCGCAGTTTGAAACCCCAAGAAGCGCTACACAAAATCAAATGATGCAGGGTTTGTTATTGTTATCGCTTGGTTTATTTATGAAGGTGGTTCTTGCCGACAGTATGTTAGCCGCGCCGGCAAATGATGTTTTTAATTCCACAGCGGCTTTGAGTACACTTGATGCATGGACGGGTGTATTGGCTTTTTCGGGACAGATATTCTTTGATTTTGCCGGCTACTCCACCTGCGCCATCGGCGTTGCTGCCTGTTTAGGGTTCGTATTGCCGGAGAATTTTTTGTATCCATATGGTGCCATCGGTTTTTCTGATTTTTGGCGAAGATGGCATATCACTTTGTCGGCCTGGTTACGTGATTACCTGTACATTCCGCTTGGCGGGAACCGCAACGGTAAATTCAGGACCTATATAAACCTTATGATCACAATGCTGCTGGGTGGGTTATGGCATGGCGCCAACTGGACGTTCGTGGTTTGGGGTGCGCTGCATGGATTTTATCTATGGGTTGAAAAGTTCATAAGAGATATCCGGAAAATACCTGAACCGGTGCTGTTACCTACCGCTATCGGCCGTGAAGGTCCGGGTGCAGATACGCTTAGAAATAAAACAGTTTCCAATTTTGTACTGGCAATGATCACCTTCTTTTTTATAAATGTGACCTGGGTCTTTTTTCGCTCACCTGATTTTACCTCTGCATGGCGCATGCTAACTTCCATGTTCTCGAGTGTACCCAATGGCCAGGTGCTGTTAACTACACTGAGTATAATAAAGGTTGCTGTTATTGTCTTTTTTATGGTTGCCTTTCACTGGATGATGCGTAATACCCGTGTTTTAACGGTCGCCAATAAAATGCCGTGGTGGCTATTGGGTATAATATGGACAATTATGTTACTATTACTTATACTCAGCCAGGAAAGCAGCAGTGCATTTATTTATTTCCAGTTTTAGGTTAGTATAGGGCCCTTAAGTATTAGTGTAATTTTTTTAATATGGACAGCGGAGCCTGCGTGGCTACGAAATAAATTACACAGTTTGTAGAAATGCTTTCACATGTATAGACCGGTATTCTCCCTGTAAATATTTTTTTTTAAATATTTCTTCCCCCTTTTCTGCTTAAAAAGAGTCTGTAACTGCCAGCTTGTGCGGCTATAATCATTTAAATGGAATGGGTTAAACCTGGCCCAGTTCACAACAGGCATCATTCTTGTCTTATTAAAACAAATCATTCTCCAATCCTCTGCAAAGCTGACCGTTGACCTGTGTCAATTTTTTAAAAGATTCTTCTTTTAAAGGTTTTATCTCTTTACACATTAAAAACACATTATGAAAACTTTTTTACTCACGGCGATCATGATCGCTACAGGTGTTGTTACCTATGCCCAATTTCCAACTATTGTTACACCAGCCAATAATTGTGTTGTTTTCCGGGATTTTAATATTTCGGATGAGGGCTTTAGTGCTCCAAGTATTTACTCAGGCGCAGATGATGTTGCCTTTTTCTGGAATGCAGGCTTCGGCGCTGAAGTTGAAAGCAGTGGCTTAGTTGTAAGAACCGGAAGTCTTATTTCCCCGGTATTTTTTCAAACGAGCAACGGGCAGGTAACTGTGGGTTTTAGCTATACCGTACCGCTGGGGACGGAATACCGTTTAAGGATTATATCAGGAGCCGGCAGTCCCCCGCTTGAAGTTCTTGCCAACACAGCAAATGGTCCTGTTTATACCCCGCTACAGGGTACTTCAGGCAATGTTTGTATATTGGTAAGTGATGCCGACCTTACTATTGGCAGGGGCATCCGGTTTGAATTTACTTTCAGGGCAGTGCTTCCGGGAAATATGGTTTTTGACAATCTTGCAGCAACAGTTGCAGCCGGACCATTACCGGTAACTTTCGAGGGATTTTTTGCAAGACAAAATACTGATGGAAGCTTAAAGCTTTTGTGGGATGTAGGCACAGAAGAAAATGTAAAAGGCTATTATGTAGAAAGCAGCACGAACGGTGTTGACTTTACTAACTTTGGTTATGTAACCGCTACCGGAAAAGATATTTATAGCCTGGATCATGACGGAAAACTTGTGCAAAACACGTTCTTTAGGGTAAGGAGCATAGACTTCGACGGCAGGATGAAATACACCCCAATTATAAGGGTTAACGCAAATGGCGCTACGAGCGGACAGATAAAAATGTATCCTTTACCGGCAAGAGACCAGGTGACGATACAGCATGACAAAGCTTTGGAAAATACTATTATCAGTTTATTGAGCCCGGATGGAAAAATATTGCAAAGTAAGGTTGTTGTGCCCGGTTCATTTCAAACACAGCTTAATATTAATACGCTTGGCGCCGGATTGTATATTGTAAGATATGCAGATGGAAAAGGGGACCTTCAAACCTTAAAACTCGTTAAGAACTAAAATCGTCGTTTTGTAATTCAAAAAACTGCCCCGCTGAAGAGTGGGGCAGTTTTATTTTAACCTGTTTTGAAATTAAGCTTTATCGCTTAATCGGGTGTCCTGATCGTATAAGAATAAACAGGTTCGGTATTGGTTCCTGTGTTTTTGGAAATAATAAATCTTTCAGCTACTGATCTTGTTCTTATATCGCCAACCAATCTTGGGTCATCATCAAATAATAATTCAGTTATGAAATTACGGTCGCTGTTCAACAGTATCTCGATGTGGATATGAGCAGGTAAGGAGGAATTGGGATAACCATTGGGTTTAATTGTAGCGAGTTCAAAATCCCCGTTTGGGCCGGTCCTGAAATAACCAAAAAGCCTGGCGTGCCTGCGGTCTCCTTCATTTTTTAAAATGTGCGGGGCAGAATCCGAATACCAGCCTTCCGTAGAGGTTTGGTATACATACACAAGGTTATTGACCAAAGGGTTTCCTGATGCACCGAGAATTATTCCTTTAACGGTGATCGCGGTACCGGGTTCATTAACGGTGCTGATCTTTATCTTTTCCGGTTTGGCATTTTGTCTTATGATCTCCCTGAATGGCGTTAAAGAATGTAATGGCATGAAGGATGGATCTGAAAGAACATTGCTGATGGTGGTTTCACCTGCTCTTAATTTGCTGTTGATGTTTTTTATCGATTCTGTTGCGGACTGTGCCGATACCGGCATGGCAGCAATGACAAAGGAGAGGATCGCTATGGTATTCTTAATTTTCATTGGCGGATATTTAATTCCCGATCACCTCGTTCTTAGTTAACTCGGTAAAATATTTATGGAAATAGGGGATCGTTTCTATGCCTTTATAAAAATTAGCTACATCAAATTTTTCATTGGGGCTGTGCAGGTTGTCGCTGTCCAGGCCAAAGCCCATCAATACTACTTTGATGCCCAGTTCTTTTTCAAACAAAGAACAAATGGGTATACTGCCGCCGCCACGTACCGGTATCGGTGCTTTGCCAAAAGTTGCTTCGATAGCTTTTGCAGCGGCTTTGTAAGCATTACTTTCAATGGGTGTGATATAGGGCTCGCCGCCGTGGTGCAAAGTTGCCTTTACGGTTACTGATGGCGGTGCTATCTTTTCCAGGTGATCAATTAACAGCTTGGCTATCTTTCCGGAGTTTTGGTTAGGTACCAGTCTTGCCGAAATTTTTGCAAATGCTTTTGAAGGCAGAACGGTTTTTGCGCCTTCGCCGATATAGCCTCCCCAGATGCCATTCAGTTCCAGTGTGGGCCTGATGCCGGTCCTTTCATTGGTGCTGTATCCTTTTTCGCCCCATAATTTTTTTATGCCCAGGTCCTTTTTATATTCTTTTTCCTTGAATGGCGCCTCTGCCATTAATTTTCTTTCTTCATCAGATGATTCTATCACGTCATCATAAAAACCAGGTATGGTTATGCGGTTCTTTTTATCGTGCAGCGATGCGATCATTTTTGCCAGTATGGTTATAGGATTGGCAACAGCCCCGCCATAAACCCCGCTGTGCAGGTCGCGGTTGGGCCCGGTAACTTCTACTTCGATATAACTGAGGCCACGCAGGCCTATGTCCAGGCTGGGCGTTTTTAAGCTTATCATGGCGCTGTCGCTTATCAATATACAATCAGCCTTTAATAACTCAGTATGGGAGGAAACAAATTTTCCCAGGTTGGTAGAACCAACTTCTTCTTCGCCTTCTATGCAGAATTTTATGTTATTCTTTAATGTGTTTGTTTGGATAAGTGTTTCCAAAGCTTTTATATGCATGTACACCTGTCCCTTATCATCGCAGGATCCGCGGGCAAAGATCTTACCGTCAATGATGACCGGGTCAAAAGGCCCGCTTTTCCAAAGTTCCAATGGCTCTGCGGGCTGCACATCGTAATGCCCGTAAACCAAAACCGTTGGTGCTGCGGGGTCAATGATCTTTTCTGCATAAACTACCGGGTGCCCGTCTGTAGGAAAGATCTCGGCTTTATCTGCTCCGGCTTCTACCAGGCGTTGCTTTACGGCTTCGGCGCATGCCGCCATATCGGGTTTGTGTTCTGTTTTTGCACTAACACTGGGGATGCGTAACAATTCCAGTAACTCATTTAAAAAACGCTCCTTATTTTTTTCCTGGTATTCTTTCCAAACTTGCATAAAATATTTGTTGTTGTATAATTAATTAAATGACGGGATAGCTAAATTAAGTTTTTTTAACTGCAAAAAGGGTATGTTAAAAAACATTAAAATCTTTTAAAAGGAAAGGCGGTTTGTCTTTTGTTTTAACCGTGTAATTATATTTGCCGCAGATTGTTTGTCAATTTATCAGCCTTTGTTTTAGTTGTACCCGGTTGGGTGTTTCTATTACAAAGGCTGAGCCCATTCAGGAGGGTTGCTCAGGTCATGAATTTGCGGTAACCCAGTACCAGCGCCCCGGTAAGGGTATAGAGCACTGCAATTATTGCCAGTATCCATTTTATCACCGAAAAGAAAGCCGTTAAGAAAGCAATGCTGTCTGATACAGTACCATTGAGGGTATAAAGCATTCCTGCATTTTCCAGAATGTCCAAAAAGCCTGCAAGCAATGCTGCTTTGGCGACCAGATTCCCTGCCTTTGCAACGGTTCCTTTAAGGTTGGCCGCAATTTGTTTACACGCAAGAAATAAAAAGAAGGAATAAAAGAACAGGAATACAAAATCCCAATAAGTGTTGATCTCTGCAGCAGCGATATTTCCTGAAGTAGCCCAGGCATTTATAACAGCCGTAGCTTTTGAATCGTTGTAAGCAAACTCAAGATCGAGGATGCCAAGCGGGGTAGCGGGCGTTTTTAAAGTTGCGCCTGTTTTCATCATTACATATATCATCAGCAGGGAGCCGACCAGGAAAAAGGGGAGCAGTAGTTTTTTCATTATGTTTTTTTGCTAAGCGGAGAAAAGAGAAAAAGAGAAAAGGAGAAATACTCTTTACCTCTTTTTCTCTTTTATCCGCTTAGCCAGTATTTTATTTCATACTATCAAAACGCTGTTGTACGTAATTCCAGTTTACCACGTTCCACCAGTTATCAATATAATCAGGCCTTTTATTCTGGTACTTTAAATAATATGCATGTTCCCAAACGTCCAGTGCCAGTATAGGAAAGCCTTTGATATCACTGGTATCCATCAGCGGGTTATCCTGGTTAGGGGTGGAGCCTATTTTAAGGGTTTTATCTTTATCGATATATAGCCAGGCCCAGCCGCTTCCAAAACGGTTCTTACCCGCATCGGAGAAAGCGGTTTTAAAATTGGCAAAAGAAGTAAATGTTTTTTCAATGGCGCCCATTAGTTTACCGGCGGGTTTATTGTCGGTAGTTTTTGGCCGCATACACTGCCAGAACATTTCGTGGTTATAATGGCCACCACCGTTGTTGCGCATTTTGGGAGTATACTTTGAGATCTTTGCCAGCACAAGCTCGAGCGGTTTGGTTACATCTGCGCCTTCAGCCAAAGCAGCGTCTTTAAGGTTTTTTGAATAGGCAGAAGCATGTTTACTATAATGGATCTCCATGGTCATGGCGTCAATTACATTTTCCAGTGCATCATATTTATAGGGCAGGGGCTGCTGATCGAAACCGGTCTCTAAACCCGGGGCGATGAAGCCGGCAGGTTCAGAAAAAGATTGCAGCAATGGCGCTGCAGCGGTTAAGCCAACACCGATGGCCAGGCTTCCTTTTACAGAGTTTGCAATAAAATCTCTGCGGCTTTTATTTTGCTTTGACATAAAACTATTTTTTAAACGGGTGATTGTTTTCGTTTAATAAATTTACTAAAAAGAGTTTGTAATCGCTTAAAAGAACGGTGGTAAAATTCTTTACTTAAGAGCTGTGAGTCGTGCATGGCTTTGTAGGTAAGGAAAATGCCAACCGGGGTAAGAACCAGCACGGCGAGCCACATGCCCAGGAAAGGCGAGAGGATCTCTTCTTTTACAAATTTTTCTCCAAACATGTTCAGCAGGTGAAATAACAAAAAGAAAATGATGGCAAATACGAGTGGCATACCCAGGCCTCCTTTGCGGATTATGGAGCCAAGCGGGGCGCCGATGAAAAATAATACCAAACAAGCCATTGATAAAGAGAATTTGCGGTGCCATTCAATTTTATGAAATCTTATTTCTTTCCGGCGGTCCTCTATCTCAGTTCCTGTACCCTGTAAACTGCTTTTGAGATTATTGCCAATGGTTATGGCTGCGTCATAAACCTGGCTGCGGGCAGAGTCAGGTATTATGGCATCCGGATTTTGAGGCGGTGACAATGGTGCAGGATTTTTTTTCCAGGTACTGTCATTAACTGTTGAATAACGTAAATAAGTATTCATGTCCTTATCCATTCTCCTGGTTAAACTGTCATTCAGTTTGTAAAGCGAATCAAGCGAGGTATTTATCTGCCCTGCGCTCAGCATCTTAAAATTATTCTTGTAAATGTCTTCGCTTGTATTTTGCTTTTGTAAAGAACTCAGGTCAAACAGTTTTTTAAAAGACTTAAAGCCAAGGCGTATAAATTCCGTAGCAGTATCAGTGGTATTCCCGTTTTCCTGGTAGCGGTAGCCGTTTGTAAGATTGAATTCCAGGAATTTTTTATCCGCAGAGAGCGTCATTACACCTTTTTCCGCAATGATGGAATTGTTCTGCAAAGGATTAGATTGTTCATAGATCAGTACATTGCGGATGGTTCTTCCGTCAGCATCTTTTTTCCCTGCTTTGATGGCATAGTTCGGGATATAAGTAAAGAAGACACCTTCCTTAAGATCGAAAGCCGGTTTTTTAAAATAGATATCATTGTATAGTGTCACAAATTTTAAATTGGCGTAGGGTATCAGGTAATTGGCAAACATGAAAGTGACACCACAGAAAAAAATGGCGACCCACATCAGGGGGCGCATAAAACGCAAAAGTGAAATGCCGGAAGACTTAATGGCAACCAGTTCAAAACTTTCACCGAGGTTACCGAAGGTCATGATCGAAGAAATAAGGATAGCAATGGGCATGGCCAGTGTAAGCATGGTGGCGCTTGTATACCAAATGAACTTACCAATGGTGATAAAGTCCAGCCCTTTTCCCACGAGGTCATCAATATATTTCCAGATGCCCTGCATCATCAGTACAAAAAAAGCAACGAAGAACGTTATAATGAACGGCCCGATAAAAGATTTGAGAATAAGCTTGTCTAATTTCTTTATCATGCTCAGCAGGAGATGTAATGAAAATTAATTGTAACGTATTGTGCCATTGAAATCTTATTTAGTGATAAGATAGTGGCCGGTGGGACACCGGCCACGGCGACGGCCCGCGGTTGGTGTCCCCACCAACCGCAAATTAACTGATATTGAGTTCTAATAAATTAAGATTTTTCAATAACACAACACGTTAATTGTAGTAATTTGATGCTTCTTATGAACGATATTTCAAAATTAACTCTTTCTGATGAGGAACAGCAACTGGTTAATAACAGCAACTGGATTTTAACGAAACGTGTGATCATAGAAAAAGTTTACCATCTTTTTGGAAACCTGTCAGGCGCTATAGAATCAGCTGTGGAGAAAGAAGGAGAGTTGCCTTTACCGGTTAAGCGATCCACGGCAAAGATCTCCAGGGGAGAAAATTACCGACAGCTTCCTTATGTACTTTTGGATCATCCACGGTGCTTTGATACAGAAAATATATTCGCTGTAAGAACCATGTTTTGGTGGGGGAATTTTTTCAGCATGACACTGCATTTATCCGGTGACTATAAGAAAATGTTCGAGGAAAAATTATGCAATAACCTAGACCTGTTAAGAACAAATGATTTTTATCTCTGTATCAACGGGGATCAATGGCAACACAATTTTGATGAGGATAACTATCGTGCAGTAAAACTGCTTTCCGATACGGAAGCAGGGGATCATATCCGCCAGGCGACCTTTATTAAACTGGCCATAAAATTCCCATTAGAAAAGTGGAATGAAATGCCGGTGTTACTGGAGAGATCTTTTTTTATGATCCTGGGGCTATTAAGGTCTTAACTCCCGAGGCGATGGAATAATTCTTTTACCTGGTATTCCCACAACTGGCTTTGATCTTTGATTTCTTTTTTTTCCGCAAAGTCACTGATCATCAAAATGGTTTGATTGGTAACTTCAGATTTTTCAATGCGCCATTCAAAGTATTCGTCTTTTGTCATATACTCCCAGCGAAAACGTACAAATTTATCTTCTTCACTTTCCAGTAACACAGCTTTATCTTCTGTACCATTCCATGAAAAACTAAAAATGCCATCACGTTCATCAACTTTATCAGCAAACCACTCCTGCAATCCTGCGGGGGTTATTAAAAATTCATATAAAATGCCTGGTGAACAGCGAACAGGGTATTCTAACGTATATAAAACTTTCTTACTCATCCTTGGTTTTTAAATATCATTGCAATGTTGCAATAATAACAAAATAATCTAGGTAACAAATTATTTATTTACTTTTTTTTGTTTTATTTATTAACACCATTAATTAAACAAAATGGGGGTTTAAGCTATTGGCCTACAGTCTTTTAGTATTTATTTTTTTGGTGACATATCGTAAATAGTATAAATTACGTTAATAAAGGCGGCTGTTTTAACAAAATATTAACCCATAGAAATATTCCATACTTAACCTTTAAACCATCGGGCTTATGAGCATGCGCCAGCTAAAAATCACTAAGTCAATCACTAATCGTGAGAGTCAGAGTTTAGAGAAATACTTACAGGAAATTGGAAAAGTAGAATTGATTACTCCTGAAGAAGAAGTAAAATTAGCCATTCGTATAAAACAGGGAGACCAATCCGCTTTGGAGAAACTCACCAAAGCCAACTTAAGGTTTGTGGTCTCTGTTGCAAAGCAATATCAAAACCAGGGATTGACCTTGCCTGATCTTATCAATGAAGGAAACCTTGGCCTTATAAAAGCAGCACAGCGTTTTGATGAGACCCGTGGATTTAAATTTATCTCTTATGCCGTGTGGTGGATACGCCAGAGTATTTTACAGGCATTGGCAGAACAATCAAGGATCGTTCGCCTGCCCTTAAATAAAGTAGGGTTAACCAATCGCATCAGCAAAGCCTATTCACAACTTGAGCAGGAATTTGAAAGAGAGCCTACGCCGGAGGAACTTGCTTTTTTACTGGACATGGATGCTGAAGAAATAGCGGCAACCCTGGGGGTAGCTGCAAGACATGTTAGCATGGATCAGCCCCTGTCTGATGGAGAAGACAGTACTTTAATTGATGTATTGATAAATCATAACGCGGTAAGCACCGATAACGAACTTGCTTTTAAGGCATCGCTTAAAACAGAGATCGATCGTTCGTTAAGTACTTTAACAGAAAGACAAAAAGATGTTATCCGTTTTTTCTTTGGTATTGGTGTGGATCATGCCCTTAGCCTGGAAGATATCGGGGAACACTTCAACCTTACCCGTGAAAGAGTAAGGCAGATAAAAGATAAGGCCATTACAAAACTCCGTACGGCATCACGCTGCAAACTCTTAAAGACATACCTGGGTACTTAATAAAATACCCGGCAGTTATTCGGCATTATTTAGCAAACTCCATTCAAAGCCTGCGCATAGCTTAGCATATCCATAGGATATTATTACCTGCAAAGAATTATTGTAAAACCTGCAAACTAAATAATTTTAATAATCCTTAAATTTCCCCGAAATTTGCTCATCCCGATAATTATCGGGAATAAATCAGGATAATGGCAATCGAAATAAAAGTTCCAACTGTTGGGGAGAGCATTAATGAAGTAACATTGGTAAAATGGCATAAGCAGGAAGGGGAATGGGTTAACCGTGATGAAGTGATAGCCGAACTCGAAAGCGAAAAAGCAACCTTCGAGATCAATGCAGAACAGGCAGGCCTTTTAAAAATAATAGCAAAGGAAGGAGACACTTTGAATATCGGCGATACCGTATGCACTATAGATACTGAAGCTGAAAAACCTGCAGCCGCTGCAGAAGAAAACAAGGTTGAAAAAGCTAAAGAAGCACCAAAAAAAGAAGCAACACCGCAAACAGCAAACTCCGCTGCAGGACAGGTAAATGTACAGCAGGTTGCTGCAGAAAACCCACCAACAGATATCAAAACCACTCCTGTAGCAGCAGCCATCATTGCCGATAAAAAACTGGATGTAAAAGCTGTAACAGCTACGGGCAGTAACGGTAAAATTGTAAAGCAGGATGTAATGGATGCCCTGAATAATCCCGGCAGGAAGCCCGGAACGGTTTTATTTGAGCGGAAGGAACGTGTTGAAAAAATGAGCAACCTGCGTAAAACGATCAGCAGGCGTTTGGTGGAGGCTAAAAATACAACAGCCATGCTCACTACTTTTAATGAGGCAGACATGAGCGCCATCATGGAAATAAGAACCAGGTATAAGGATAAGTTCAAGGAATTACATGGTGTTAACCTTGGCTTTATGAGTTTCTTTACCAAGGCCTGCAGTTTTGCATTACTTGAATGGCCTGCTGTGAATGCTTATATCGACGGTGAAAGTATTTTATACCACGAGTATTGTGATATTTCAATTGCGGTTAGTGCGCCAAAGGGATTAGTAGTACCGGTGATCCGTAATGCAGAGAGCCTGAGTATGGCGGGTATAGAAGCGAAGGTGGTGGAGCTGGCTACAAAAGCAAAAGAAAATAAATTAACCATCGAAGAAATGACGGGGGGGACCTTTACCATTACCAATGGCGGCATTTTTGGTTCCATGATGAGTACGCCCATCATTAATATTCCTCAGTCTGCAATTTTAGGAATGCACAAGATACAGGACCGGCCAATGGCCATAAACGGGCAGGTGGTCATTAAGCCAATGATGTACCTGGCATTGAGTTATGATCACAGGATAGTTGATGGCAGGGAATCTGTTGGGTTTTTAGTGCGGGTAAAAGAGCTGCTGGAAAACCCTGAATTATTATTGTTAGGTAAAGACCCTGTGAAAAGTTTACTGGAATTATAAACTAAGAGGATAAAAGAGAAAAAGAGCTATAATGCAGAGTTAGAACCTTTTCTCTTTTTCTCCTTTGATCTCTTAGCTAAATGAATTTTAAGCCTGCGGTTAACATTGCAGGCTTTACTTTTGCCTTATGCGTTACCATTCCTATTTGAATTCGGCAAAAAAAATTATTGGCTCATACAATGGAGAAATGCCCCTTTCTTTTTTTCTGAAAAAATATTTTTCTGCCGAAAAAAAATATGGCTCAAAGGACCGCAAACAGATTTCGGCACTTTGTTATAACTATTACCGTCTTGGCAAGGCCATGCCTGATGTCTCTATGGAGGAAAAGATCATTACCGCGACCTTTTTATGTGAAAATTCTTTTAATGATTTTTTGCATTTTCACAAACCCGGATGGAATGAACTGATCACGAAACCGTTAACTGAAAAAATTACTGTTGCCGGCCTTGAAGTTGAAAATATCTTTCCACGGGCAGTTGAACTAAGCGAAGGGATCGATCTTCATTCTTTCTGTTCATCGTTTTTAGTTCAACCGGACCTGTTTATAAGAATAAGGCCCGGTAAAAAAAATGGAGTAATAGAAAAACTGGAGGATGCAAGCATTCCGGTTACAATGCAGGGCGAAGACTGTGTTGCTTTTCTTAATTCCACAAAACTGGATACCGTACTTGACCTGGATAAAGATGCGGTGGTGCAGGATCATAATTCACAAAAAGTTTTAAACTTCCTTAAAGATCCGGTACCCGGTATCGGGCATTTATTATCTGCCTGGGACTGCTGTGCTGCAAGCGGCGGGAAATCAATATTGCTTTATGATATAGTAAAGGGAGAAGTTGAACTGACGGTTTCTGATATAAGAGAAAGCATCCTGTCAAACTTAAAAAAAAGGTTCCTGGTTGCAGGTATAAAAAAATATAAAAACTTTATTGCGGACCTCTCTGCAGAAAGTCCTCCGGCGCAGGACAAAAAATATTCATTGATCATCTGCGATGCCCCCTGCACGGGAAGCGGCACCTGGAGCCGTACTCCCGAGCAATTGTATTATTTCAAACCCCCACTAACCGGTGCTTATGCAGAAAAACAAAGGAAGATCATTTCAAATACAGTCCCTCAATTGCAGGAGGGTGGCCTGTTCTTTTACATCACCTGTTCTGTATTTAAAAAAGAAAATGAAGAGCAGGTGAATTATATAAAAGAAAAATTCCACCTGCAGTTATTGCAGGTGGAATTATTAAAAGGTTTTGATAAAAAGGCAGACAGTATGTATGTCGCCGTATTTATGAAAAAATAAAAAAGTTATCTTATTATTTTCTTTACTACTTCTTTTTTATCATTTATCCTCACCGTAACATAATAAACACCGCTTGCCATGGCTTTCATGGGTATGAAGTGGGCATTATTTCCAGCCGGTTGCTGAACAGTGTTGCTGTATACTATCTGCCCCGCACTGTTATGAATGATCATTTCCACTTTTACAGCCGCTATTCTTACGATCTCTATCTTAAGCCTGTCGGTTACAGGGTTGGGACTGATCTTTATTTTTTCAACGAGCGCACTTACACATAACAGCGGATCATTTGTGATCGTAACAAAAGCCGTATCGGCACAACCGGAGGTATTATTTGCGATCAAACGATAAATGCCTGCAGCAGTAACGGCAGTTGGCGTTGTAACCGGATTTCCACCGATCGTCCATGATGTTGTTAAACCGGCAGTAACATATAGTGTTGTTAAGTTGGTGCTACTGTCTAAGCATTTTGTAATTGTTTTATCCGCACCAAGATCAAGCTTCTGTATGAACGTGAGGTTTACCGATGCTGTATCAGCACATCCTGAATTATTTATTGCGATCAATTGATAATTACCAGCAACAGTAACTGCTGACGGCGTAGCTACAGGTATGCCTCCAATTGTCCATGCAGAAGTTAAACCGGTTGTGTTGAATTGTGTGGTAAGGTCAACAGATGAAGTGCCGCAGATGGTAAGTGTTTTGTCTGTACCAAGCGCAGGCTTAGGTGTAAAGTTGACGGTTACAGAATCCAGGTAGAAACTGGTATCCGCAGCAATATTCATTTTAAAACGGTATTTGACGCCACTGGTTGGAAATGTTCTCAGGTCATCAGTAAAAGTAAAATTCCGTGCAAGAAAAGCGCCTGTAGAAGTTTGCGTACTTACGGTTGTATAATTAAGATCAGCAGGTAATTTTCTTTCAACCAATACGCTTATTACAGAATCTGTTTTAACGTTCCATTGTAAGCTAACCCCGCAAGCGGCCACAACAGGAGATTGCTTTGTGAACAATTGTTTTATCAGCATCACAAAAGCCTTCTTCATATCCGGTATTCCATAACCCACCCGGTTATCAGGATTGGTTGCCCTGGTTGCCGACTGCTGCATGGTATTTATAATGTTCATATTATTTACTTCGGGAAATGCCTGCCATAAACAGGTGGTTAGTCCGGCCATATTAGGACAAGCAAAAGAAGTTCCATTGCCAAAAGTTGGTTGCCCGTTTGATGTATTGGCAATAACGGCACCAACACCCACTGCCGCAACCGAAGGCTTAACCTGTCCGTCACCGCTGGGCCCATAACTGCTGAAACCTCCAACCAAACCTGCGGTTGAAACTGCACCCACTGCCATTACACTGTCTGCATCTGACGGTGTAATGATATAATGCCAGGCACCGCTACCTTCATTGCCTGCTGCAATTACTAATATTATTCCTTTTTTTGCGGCAAGATCTGCAGCCTTAGCACTGATGGTTGTGTTACCATCCATATTAGCATAAGTGTAATTAAAAACAGGATTATCGAAAGTGTAATAACCCAAAGATGTGGAAGAAATATCTATACCCAGACTATCTGCTCTTTCCATTCCTGCCGCCCAGTTCTGTTCTTCAATGGGGTATTCAGAATTTACGTCCTCTGTACGATATAAATAAAAAAATGTTTTTGGTGCCGTGCCCATAAAAACACCGGGCATATTTGCGGCAATGGTACTAAGGCAATTCATGCCATGCGCATTGTCCTCATCAACACTTGCATTTCCTGTAACAAAATCCCATGTGCCCAATACCTGGCCATTATTTCGGATGCTGTCAAAAGTTGGTAAGGTTAAATAATGAAAAAAGCCTGCGTCTAAAACAGCCATTTGCATTCCTTGTCCCCTGAAGCCGCGGTTGTGTAAAAATTCACCATTATGAAGATGTACCTGGCCAAAGCTTGCGCCATAATTATAATGATCACCCGCAACACCCGTAGGGCTTTCTATACCTATTGGCGTATAAGTCCCGGGCGCATCTAATTTTTTATTGACAGGGGTTTCTCCCAGCTGCATTTTTGTTGCGAGGGGACTGGTGCCTATCACGAATGGAAAGGCATTTATTTTTGCCAGCGCTGCTGCATCTGTTGTTTGAATGGCAACCTGGTTTAACCATTTGGAATAATTAAGTATGGTAACTGTGCCTGCCATCCTGATGCTGTCAATATACCTTGGTGTAATGGGCAGGTCTGTTGAATCAATGGCGATACCATATCTTGTTCTGCGTGATATTGAACGGGCAGTAAGGTATTGAGATGGATTACTTATCGAGAAAGGATTTGTACCCTTATCTTTTAAGCGAACGATATAACGTGAGAACTGTGCATAGCAATCGGACTGTGCGGCGATTAAAAAGATAAAAAAGAAAAGTAGATATTTTTTCATAATGATAGATTAAATGATATCAAAGGCCCGGTAATAAGGTATTAAATTTAACCTATGAAGTTACGATATTTTGAATAATGTGTTGTGCCATTGAAATTATATTTAGTGATAGGATAGTGGCCGGTGAGGACACCGGCCACGGCGATGGCCGCGGCTGGTGTCCCCACCAACCGCAAGTTGAAAAATGTTGAAATACTTACGGTTATTGAGTTCAAATAAATTAATATTTTTCAATAGCGCAACACGGTTTAAATAATGACTTATATGAAAAAAGTCTCCCGAAACCGGAAGACTTTTTCAATATGCATTTAATGAGCTATTGCTTTATAAACTTTTTTGCCGAAAACGTTCCATCATATTGCCTGATAATGGCCATGTATGGGCCGCTGGCCAGGCAACTGATGTCAATAGTAATTGTAACCTGGTTTTTAACATTAAATAGCGGCAATACCCGTTTACCCTGCATGTCAGTTATCTCAACGGTCTCATATCTTTTTTGAAGACGTATTGAATCCAGCCTTATAAAGTTGTGAGCCGGGTTAGGCCTTAGGTAAACAATAGGGGAGGTAGGGTTCACAATGCCGGCCACCACCGAAGCAGAATAAGCCGTACAGCCACCTTTAACTGCCCTTACCCTGTATTCACCTGCCCCGGGAGAAGTAAAGCTAATACCTGTTGCAGCAGGTACTACATTTATCCAGTTTGAATTCAGGAATACCTGCCAGGTATAGGTAGCAGCAGCATCAGGATTGGTAACTGTAAAAACAGAATTGCTTAATGTTATAAGCGGAGTGGCCAGTTGCTGAACACTCATTGTTATTGTATTGCTGGTTGCAGTACTATTGAGCACACAGGCCAGGTTGCTTGTGAGTATTAATTTTACCTGGTCATTATTTTGCAAAGAACTACTTGTAAATGTATTACTGTTGGTGCCGGCATTAATTCCATTCAGCTGCCATTGATAAACAGGTGCTGCACCTCCATTGGTTATTGCAGCTGTGAAAGTTACTGCGGTACCTGAACAAATATTTGTATTGGATGCGCTGATATTTACTGTTGGTGTAAGCAATTGATTCACGGTGATCACAACAGTATCTTTTGAAGTACAGGTTCCACCATTGGATACGGTTAAAATATATGCAGTTGTAATAAGCGGGCTTGCAACAGGATTTGCAATAAGAGGATTGCTTAATCCTGTAGCAGGTGACCATGAATAAATGCTTCCGCCGGATCCCTGGAGCTGCGCACTTGCGCCGGCGCAAATACTGATATCACTACCTGCATTGGCGACAGGTGCAGGTGAAACAGACATGGTAATGGTATTGCTGGTAGCTGTTTGCGGAGAAACGCAGGGAAGTGAACTGGTCATTATTACTTTTACCTGGTCATTATTGTTCAGGGTTGTTATTGTAAATGTATTGCTGTTGGTACCTGCATTTATTCCATTTACCTGCCATTGGTAAACAGGGCTTGAACCTGCACCGTTAGCTGTAGCATTGAATGTAACAGATGTGCCCGAACAAATAGTTGTATTGGTTGCATTTATATTTACGGAAGCCGATGCCGATAAATTAACTGTTACCAACACTGAATCTACTGCAGAACACGCAGGACCATTGGATACCGTTAAGTAATATCTTGTTGTAGCAAGCGGTGTTGCAATTGGATTGGCAATATTGGGATTACTTAAACCACCGGCTGGTGACCATGAGTATGTGCTGCCACCCGAACCCTGGAGCTGTGCACTTGTACCTGCGCATATTGTTGTATCATTTCCTGCATTTGCAAATGGCAATGGCGTTACCGTCATGGTAATAATATTACTGGTAACAATTGCAGGTGTAGCACAGGCAAGAGAACTGGTTAAAATAACTTTTACCTGGTCGTTATTATTGAGCGAAACTGTATTAAATATATTGCTGTTCGTACCTGCGTTTATTCCATTCACCTGCCATTGGTAAGTTGGTGTAGGGCCTTCATTAACCGGCGTTGCAGTAAAAGTAACTAATGAACCGCTGCATACTGTTGTGTTTGGAGTGTTAATGTTCACAGATGGAGTAGCAGCGGAATTTACTGTAACCAGCACAGTATCTTTTGCAAAACAACCCGTGTTCGAATAGGCTGTTAAAATATACGCTGTAGTAATTGTTGGGCTGGCAACCGGGTTGGCGATATTGGGGTTGGACAAACCTGTTGCCGGGGTCCAGGAATAAGTTATACCTCCTGATCCATTCAATTGCGTACTGCCACCGGAACAAATGCTGGCATCGGGGCCTGCATTGGTATTGGGTAAAGAATTGAGGTAAATGATCGTGGTAATGCTGAAATTACTGTTCACCAAACAACGATACCGGTAACCATTCCAGGATAACGGGATGTTGGTCAGACCAAGGGTAGCGGTATTTGTGCCCGAAAAATTTGCATTGTTGCTTATGTTCACAAAACCGCTTCCCGTGTTTTGCTGCCATTGATAGCTTGCGCCGCTGATGTTAGCGTTGATGTTTGTACTGCCGTTTGCGCAGAACCGGATGGTATCAGGGCGTGGTGGCACCGTTCCAAGGATCCACAGGTCATTTAATCCATACGAATAGGGTATCTGCCCGTAAGTGGTTTCCATGGGGCCATAGTGATCCGAAGAAGAACCGGTTCCGGAATATATCCAAAGATTTCCATTAACATACCAGCCAACTGTTCCATCCCTTGTACCTGGTTTATCAGATGCCGACGTCACCCCTTTTGTGCCGTAAACTCCATATTGATTGTGGGCAGTACCACCTTTTACCCATGTCCATAGACCAGTCTGCACATCGTATTTCCACAGATCATCCTTATACTTTTGTGAAAGGTTTCCGGACCCACCCCAAAACCAGAAATTACCATCCTCGTCTATAAATCTCGTCGCCATGCCGTGGCCGCCTGGGTTGTTAGCAGCCGCTGGCACTCCCTGGGTACCGTATACCGCCGGTGGATATGGTATATTGTCTCCTTTCATCCACGTCCAGTAACCGTTTGATATATTGTACCTCCATATTTCGTTAAGGTTGCCTGTACCGGTATTTGTATATCCATAGCCGCCAAATAACCAGAGATTTCCACTTGCATCGATCCAGCCTGCTCCACCGGCACGGCTGCCGATCCTATTGTTGGGTGACTCAATTCCCTTAACGCCATAAACGGGCCATGCATTTATGGTATTTGAGCCACTTATCCATGTCCATTGGTTTGTTGAAACAGTGTACTTCCATAAGTCATTACATAAACCCAGACCATTAGGAAAATTTGAACTGGCATAACCCCAACCACCAAATAACCACAGGTCGCCATTACTGTCCATCCAGGTAGAGGCCCCTGTTCTTGCGCCGGGCGTATTTGCAGCGCCAGGCACCCCCATCGTACCATAAGTTCCGTATACGTCGGGTTGATTAACACCATTTAGCCATACCCATTGGTTTGTGGTTATATCATATTTCCAAAGCTCATTTGTAAAGCCGGTATTGGGGGAAGTTAAATAAGCATCTCCGCCAAATATCCAAAGATTTCCTGCCGCATCTGACCAGGATGACACGAGACCTCTTGATCCGGGGGTATTGGCAGGGGCAGGAATCCCTTTTGTGCCATATACACCGTATTTATTGGGACTGTTATTTCCTTTTATCCATGTCCATTGATTTGTAGCAGGATCATATTTCCAAACGGTATTATAATACCCGCCTATGCCGCCGCCACCGAAGGCCCATAAATTACCATCGGGATCAGACCAAGGCGTCATGTAAGATTTTTCACCGGGACTGTTTGCCGGATCGGGAACAGCCTGCGTACCATAAACAGGTGGCCGGTTTATTTTATCGTCACCTTTTATCCAAACCCATTCATTGGTTGCAACTTTATATTTCCATACATCGTTGTATACGTTGTAATAACCTACTTCGCCGCCCATCAGGTAAACATCACCAGATGCGTCTCTTATCGATACCATCTTATGCCTGGCTCCGGGATCATTAGCAGCGGCCGGAACACCCAATGATCCATAAACCCCGGGCTGATCAGCTACCTGCGCACCCTTTATCCAGGCCCATTGATTGGTAATGATATTATATTTCCACAGGTCATTTAAATTACCGTGAGTAAAACTCCTTCCTCTACCGCCCCAAACCAGCAGGTTACCCGATGTATCTGCCCAAAAAACTGCCGTCATTCTTCCGCCCGGGGTATTATTAATGGCAGGAACACCTATCACTCCATAAACCGGATCAGGGTTTATGCCGGAAGAGCCCTTCACCCAGGTCCAGTTATTGGTGAGCGGATCATACTTCCAAAGATCATTCATATAAGTGGGGGAGTCGTCGTTGAACCGCCTTCCCCCCATTAACCAAAACTTGCCTGCAGTATCTACGCAGGACATTGCCCGGTTCCTTGCACCTGGATTATTTGTAGCTGCGGTAACACCCTGCACCCCATAGTTACCAGGTTGGTTTGGTGTGTTGTCGCCTTTCATCCATGTCCATTGATTTGTTGAAGGATCATATTTCCACAGGTCACTGTAACCTCCCTGGCCGCCATTGATAGATAGGACCGCGCCGCCATACATCCACAAATTTCCGGTGGCATCTGTCCATGTAGTCGCAGCTTCGCGGGCCCCGGGCTTATTTGCATTGGCTGGCACACCCTGCACACCATAAACCCCGGGTTGCATAGTTGTATTATCGCCTTTCACCCAGGTCCACATCTTTGTGTTTATATCAAATTTCCAAAGGTCATTGATAAGGTCCCAGGTACCACTTCCGGTTCCCCACACATGTCCGCCGAACAGCCATAAATTTCCACCTGGGTCTGTCCAGGTGGCAGCAAAGATCCTTGAGCCAGGCGTATTAGCAGCAGATGGCACACCCAATGTGCCGAATACCGGAACCGTTCTTTCCTGTTTGGACCCATGCATCCAGGACCATTCGTTCGTATTGACATCATATTTCCATAGGTCGCTCAGCCAGCCATTACAGTCGAAACCAAACCCTATACCACCATAAACCCACATATTACCTGAAGCATCCTTCCAGCTCGCGGCACCTTGTCTTCCGCCAGGGGTGTTTGCAGCCGAAGAAATAAACTGGGTACCGTGCACCGGAAACATAGTGGTCCGGTTATCTCCGTGTAGCCATGTCCAGTTTGTAGCAGGAGTTATTTGAGATAAAGTATCTCCAATACATAAGAACATGCAGGAGATGAGGCTAATAAAACTAAATCGTAAAAATCTTTGCATAAAGAATTGTAGGGTTTAGGGTAACCGGGTTAAGCGATTTTATTATATCGAACTATATTTTATTGCCAGACGGGCACAAAAACCAGATAAAAGTAATACTTTTTTAATTTTCCCGGGGTATATTTAATAACTGCTTATTTTTCCCAATAACTGTACCAGCTAAGCATTATACGCCCATTTCAGCCACGTAGCGCCCCAGGTAAAACCGCCCCCAAAAGCAGCTAAAATAAGGTTGTCTCCTTTCTTCAATTCCTTCTCCCATTCCCAGAGGCATAAAGGCAAGGTGCCTGCAGTAGTATTGCCGTATTTCTGGATATTGATCATGACCTTTGACTTGGGCAGCCCCATGCGGCTGGCGGTTGCATCAATGATGCGCAGGTTGGCCTGGTGCGGTACCAGCCATGCTATATCATCCGCCGTTAAATTATTGCGCTGCATCAGTTCAAAGCTAACATCTGCCATGCCTTTTACTGCGAATTTAAAAACAGCCTGCCCTTCCTGGTACACAAAATGCTCTTTTGCCAGTACGGTCTCAACTGTTGAAGGCTTTACAGAACCGCCCGCTTTCATATGCAGGTATTGCCTTCCGCTGCCATCACTTTTTAAAATACTATCGAGCACGCCATTATTTTCTTTATTTTCTTCCAGTAAAACGGCGCCGGCGCCGTCTCCAAAAATGATACAGGTGGTGCGGTCACTGTAATCTATGATACTGCTCATCTTATCTACGCCAACCACAACAACTTTTTTGTACCTGCCACTTTCAATAAAAGCAGCCCCTGTAGTTAATGCATACAAAAAGCCGGAACATGCGGCGCCAACATCAAAGCTGAAGGCATTAATTGCACCGATCTTATCACAAATTATATTTCCTGTGGCCGGGAACACCATATCAGGCGTAACGGTTGCACATATCAGGCAATCAATATCTTCGGGGCTTATTCCCCGTTTTTTGCATAATTCCAAGACCGCCGGAACAGCAAGATCGCTGCTGCCTTTTCCTTCTTCTTTTAAAATTCTCCGTTCAACCACACCTGTTCTTGTTCGTATCCACTCATCATTCGTATCCACCATTTTTTCCAGTTCTGAATTTGTAAGCCTGTAGTCAGGTACATAACCACCTACAGCGGTAATGGCAGCATTGATTTTTTGCATGAAGATCTTTATTTATCTAAGTATTTTTTAATGCGGTAATGAGCAGTAAAAATACATAAAAAACCTTACCCTTATTTTTAGGGTCATTGCTGCCAAATTATCCTTATTTTCGCTACTGACTGGAGTTAATTATGTATGCATATTTGCAAGGAAAGTTTACGTATAAAAGCCCGGCCCAGGTATATGTGGATGTAAATGGCATAGGGTATGAAGTTAATATCAGCCTCAATACGTATTCTCATATTCAAAGCCTGGAGCAGGGTAAGCTATTTACACACCTTCAGATCAAGGAAGACGGCCACACTTTATTTGGCTTTTTTGATAAACAGGAAAAAGATATGTTTGTCCTGTTAATAGGAGTTTCGGGCGTTGGAGCAGCCACTGCAAGAATGATGTTGTCCTCATTAAAACCGGATGAAGTAAGCCGGGCAATTATGCAAAGCAACATAAAGCTGCTCGAAAGTGTCAAGGGAATAGGAAAAAAGACAGCGGAACGACTGGTACTGGAACTTAAAGATAAGGTGGGTAAACAATCATTGGATGCAAATCATTCCTTACACATGGGCAATAGTTTGGAACAGGATGCGTTAAATGCTTTAACTGCGCTGGGAATTTCAAGGTCACAGGCAGAACAGTCTATCCAAAAGATCATCCGTGACGAGCCATCTGTATCACAATTAGAAGATTTGATAAAAAAAGCCCTAAAAGCCATTTGAAAGAATTCTACGTTAATTGATTTACCGGATGTTGTTTACTAGAACTAAAAACTCAAGACTGCTTGGCTGTGTTGTATTTACGCTGACCCTTATTGTAATCCACACGAATTCTGTATCGGCCAAAACCTTACATAATGAGACCTTAAAGACTCATAGCGGTACCATTTTATCCGGTTACCAGGATACTTTGCCTTATCCCATACATGACAGGCGGGGAGATTTTCTTTCCGGTTACCAAAGGAGGTCCCTCGACCTTAACGATCCCTCCAATATAAGAGATTCTGTAGTTTATGACCCCGTTAGCAAACGCTATATACTTTATGAAAAGATAGGCAACAGGTATTACCGAAGCACCACCTCTTATAGCTTTGATGAATACTGGCAGATACGCAACCGCCAGGCCGAGATAGAATATTTTCAAAAACGTTCCAACACCCTAAGCATTCTTAACAGGGGAAGGGTAAAGCCAAAATTATCTTTATACGATAATTTATTTAACCGCTTATTCGGTAATGGCAAGATCAATATTACCCCGCAGGGGAACGTGGATATAACTGCAGGATACCAGGGACAGAATATCAAAAACCCGACACTTCCTGAAAACGCCCGCAAGAACGGAGGATTTGATTTTGATATGCAGGCCCAGGTAAATGTAAATGCAGACATCGGCGGTAAATTAAAATTCCCGATCAACTATAATACACTTGCCAATTTTGGACAGGACAACCAATTAAAACTGGATTATACCGGCCTTGATGATGAGATCGTGAAGCGCCTTGAACTGGGTAATGTTTCATTTCCTTCACGCAGCACATTGATACCCGGAGCCCAGCAACTGTTTGGTGTAAAAACACAGGTACAGTTCGGAAAATTATTTCTTACCGGTGTTGTTGCCAATCAAAAATCACAGCGCCAGTCGGCCAACCTGCAGGGCGGTGCCGCATCACAGCTGTTTGAAATAAAGGCAGATGAATATGAAGAGAACCGGCATTTCCTGCTGGCCCAGTATTTCAAGACAAATTATAATAAGGTAATGTCGAATTTGCCGGCTATAACGGCGCCGATCCAGATCCTCCGGCTGGAAGTTTGGGTTACCAATAAAAATGGTACCACAACAGAAGCAAGGGATATTGTAGGTTTGGCAGACCTTGGGGAAGCCATACCACCGGTCGCAAATCCACCAATTCCTACAAATGGTACCAACCCGCTTTACGCCGCTATAATTGCAACCCCGGGGAACCGCAACCCATCATCTGTTTTTAATAATCTCATTGCAATGGGTTTACAGCCCGTGCAGGATTTTGAAAAAACATTTGCACGTAAATTAGATTCTACCCAATACATTTTTAACAGGCAGGTAGGTTTTATTTCTTTGAGCCAGCCTTTGCAAACAGACGAAGTACTCGCAGTTGCTTACCAGTATTCGTATAATGGAAAAATTTTCCAGGTAGGAGAATTCTCACAAGACCTTCCGCCGGACAGCGCCTCTGCCAATCAAAAAATATTATTCCTTAAATTATTAAAGGCAACATCACAGCGGCCAACACTTCCTATCTGGGACCTGATGCTGAAAAATGTTTATGCCATTGGCTATGGTACACTAACACCAACTGATTTCAAACTGGACGTTTTGTACCAGGAGCCTGGCCTTGGATGGAAGCGATATGTTCCCTTCGGGAATAAGAACCAGGGCTTCCCCATCATTTCACTCATCAATCTCGACCGGTTAAATAACCAGCTTGATCCCCAGCCCGACGGGGTATTTGATTACGTGGAAGGGTTTACTGTTTATTCACAATACAGCAGGGTAATGTTCCCTGTGCTGGAACCCTTTGGGCGGGACCTTGCAGTGGGGATCTATACGGATACAACGCTGGCTGGCATTAAGGACAGTCTTTATTATGCCTTGTACGATTCCATAAAAGCCGTTGCACAGCAATATCCAAACCTAAACCGCTTTGTTTTAAAAGGCTCGGCAAAGATCTCGGGCTCGGCAGATATCAGCATCGGCTACAATATTCCACGTGGCTCTGTAACCGTTTCAGCAGGAGGAAGACAACTGATAGAAGGAATTGATTATGATATTAACTATGATTTGGGAACCATAAAAATAACCAACTCGGCAATTATTAATTCGGGTTTGCCGGTCCAGGTCAATTATGAGAACAATGCTTCTTTTGGGCTGCAGCAAAAAAGTTATATGGCTTTGCGCTGGGATTATATGGCCAGGAATACGGTAAAAACACAGTTATCTTTTGGTGGCACCATCGTAAGATTAAGCGAAAGGCCTTTCTTTAGTAAAGTAAGTTATGATAACAGTAACACCGGCGGCACCAATGAACCCATACGTAATACCATGTATGGGTTGGATGTGAATTACAAAAAGGATATTCCGAGGCTGACCAAGTTCTTAGATAAATTACCTTTCTATCAAACTACCGCGCCATCAACCATAAACTTTTTTGCAGAAGGCGCTTATTTAAAACCCGGCCATGCGCCACAGATAGGCAGGGGATCCAAAGGAATAATTAATATTGATGATTTTGACGGAACACAATCAGGACTTGATCTGAGGTTCCCTCCAATCAGTTGGGCACTGGCATCTGTACCCAGCGGGGCAACAGACAGGCTGGGTAATTTAATATTCCCCGAAGGAACCGGGCCGCTGTCAAATGATAATATCAATGCAGGAAAGAACAGGGCAAGGATCAACTGGTACCAGATAGAACCAACATTACAACAATATAAAGGATCGAATAATCCTTTTTCAAATAACAGGATAGAATTGAGTGACCCGAGGGTAAGACAGGTCTATCAAAGAGAGATATTCCCGCAAAAAACAACAGGCTTTGGAGAAAGCCAGCTTGTTACCTTCGACCTTGCTTATTATCCCCAGGACAAAGGGCCCTATAATTATGATGTAGCTGTTGATGCAAACGGAAGGCTGACAAATCCAAGAGCCCGCTGGGGTGGCCTCATGCGCAATATTGAGCAGACAGATTTTGAAACCGCAAATATCGAGTTCATTGAATTCTGGTTACAGGACCCGTTCATTGATTATCCAGCAAAAGGCCTGGTTCATAGTCCCACCGCCAGTGGTAAATTATATTTTAACCTCGGTAATATATCAGAAGACCTGTTAAAAGACGGTAAGCGTTTTTATGAAAACGGTTTACCTACGCCCAATGCACCATCTCCAACAGACACATCAAACTGGGGAAGGGTCCCCAATAACCCGATACAGGTTACCAATGCATTCAGCAATGACCCGAATGACAGGCGTTACCAGGATATCGGCTTCGATGGTTTAGATGATACCGCTGAAGCAAATAAGCGCCGGGCATACCTCAACCAGTTGCAGGGCATCCTTAACCCAACTGCTTATCAAAATGCTTTGGCCGATCCTTCCAGTGATGATTATCATTATTACCGCGGCGATGATTATGATCAGCAGGGATTGAGCATCCTGGCACGCTATAAAAAATTCAATAACCCCGAAGGCAATTCACCGGTTGCAAGCACGGGGTCAGATTATTCTTCAGCTGCTACTCTTTATCCCGATGCTGAAGACCTGAACAGGGACAATACATTAAATCAAACCGAAGAATATTTTCAATACATCGTCGATATATTACCACCAGGCGGGATGAATATCGGCAGCAACTTTATCGTTGACAAAAAGCCGGTGACTGTTAACCTGGTTGACGGAGGCCAGCGTGTAGAGACATGGTACCAGTTCCGTATTCCCATCAGCGAGTATGACCGTAAGATCGGCAACATCCCCGATTTCAAATCCATCCGGTTCATCAGGATGTTCATGACGGATTTTGCAGATAGTGTTGTAATGCGTTTAGCCGAACTGCAGTTAACAAGAAATGTCTGGAGAAAATTCCAGTATAAGATTGATACCACCGGTATGTATTCACAGTTAACACCCGGCGCTACTACTTTTAACCAGGGGGCGGTGAACATTGAAGAAAATGATAAGCGCCTCCCATTACCTTACCGCACGCCTACAGAAATTGAAAGGGTGCAAACATTAAGCAACAATGGTGTAAATCTTTTGCAAAATGAGCAGAGTTTAAGCTTGCAGGTATGTAATCTTGGGCAGGGAGATGCAAGGGCGGTACAACAAACGTTTGCCAACCGTGATTTCCGCCAGTTCCGTAAATTAGCCATGTACATACATGCGGAAGCAAAGCAGACCGGCTCGGTGCTTGTTGATAAAGACCTTACAGCGGTGATACGTATGGGAACAGATTTCGTGAACAATTATTACGAGATACGAATACCGCTATACCTGACACCGCTAAATGCAGGAACGATACTTGATCCTAATTCAAATGCTTACAATGACACTTTATGGAAGCCCGGTAATTCTTTGGATGTTGATCTGCAATCGCTGGTAAAGCTGAAGCAGGAAAGGAACCTCAGTCCAACACCATCGACTACCATTTACCGGCAATTGCAAGGCAATGGCCATCTGTATTCTGTAATGGGGAATCCAAACCTTGCGGAAATAAGGGGAATATTATTAGGCGTTGAAAACACGAATGTTGAAAATGCCTGTGCCGAAATATGGGTAAATGAATTGCGCCTTTCTTCCCTGGATGAATCCGGGGGATGGGCAGCCCTCGGCAGGGTAGATGTTAACCTGGCCGACCTGGGAACCATTTCTCTTTCTGCAAATACACACAGCTCCGGTTTTGGAACCCTGGAACAAAGAGCAAATGACCGCTTCCGTGATAATTTCCTGCAATTTGACCTTGCTGCAAATCTTGAGTTAGGAAAATTACTACCGAAAAGACTGGCATTGTCTATTCCTGTATTTGCAAGCTATTCTCAAAATGTAAGCACACCCGAGTATGATCCGTTCGACATGGATATAAAGCTGAAGGATAAATTAAAAACGGCGCCAACAAAAGCGGACAGGGATTCAATAAGAGATAACGCCGTAGATTTTACTTCAACCACCAGTGTGAACTTTACGAATGTTCGTAAGAACAGGACGAGTACAAAGAAGCCAAAGGTCTATGACATCTCCAATTTTGATGTGAGTTACTCATACCTCAAGATAAAGAGTCATACACCGTTAATTGAGAATAATGAAATAACCAAACGCCGTTACGCACTGGGTTACAATTTTGCGCCCAAGCCAAGATATTATGAACCCTTTAAAAGAATATTCAGGAAAACAAAACACCATTGGTTTGACCTGGTAAAGGATTTTAATTTTAATATAATACCATCGCAGTTAAGTTTCAGGGCAGATGTTAACCGCCAGTTCGGCGCTATACGTCCGCGGAGTATTGGAGCTTCCAAGTATTCTATACCCGAAACCTATGACAAGTATTATACTTTCCAAAGAGATTATATACTGACCTGGAATCTTACGCGTTCCATCAATTTCGATTTCAGGGCTGTCAATAATTCAAGGATCGATGAACCTGCCGGCCGTCTTGATACCAAAGAGAAAAAAGATACGGTGTGGAGGAATTTGTTAAAGGGCGGAAGAAATACCCTGTATAACCATACCGCTAACTTTACTTATACTTTACCAACGGCTAAACTGCCTTTACTCGACTGGACAACAATGAACATCCGTTACCAGGCTTCTTATACCTGGATAGGCGCATCCCGCCTGGCCGTTGAACTTGGTAATATCATTGAGAACGGCCAGCAAAAAGAAGGAACCGTGCAATTGGACTTTAACCGTTTGTATCAAAAATCAAAATGGTTAAGACAACTTGAGCAACCTTCCAATAAAGAAGACAGGGAAAAATGGCGCAGCAGGATAACCAAGGTTAAAGACACGGTGCTGAATAAAAAAGGCCAGAAGGTGGTAAAGAAAAGAAGGATCGTGGATAAAACTGCTATGCCTTATGTTGGTGGTATAGAAAAAGTATTCGGTAAATTAATTACAAGTATCAAGGGCGTGAATATTTCCTTATCGGAAAATGCACATACACGTTTACCGGGTTATACCGACAGTACAAAATATGTTGGACAAAACTGGAAGAGCATGGCGCCGGGAGTTGATTTTCTTTTAGGGCGGCAGCCCGATACCGCATGGCTGAACAGGGCCGCTTCAAAAGGACTCATCACAAGGGACACGAATTTTAATTCTCTTTTCTCACAATCATTTGATCAGCGGTTAACCTTTGCTGCACAACTGGAACCTGTGAGAGACCTGAACATTACCGTAAACCTGAGTAAGACCTTTAATAAGAACTATACGGAAACATTCAAATATGCAGATACAGCCGGATTAGGCAATTTTAAATTTGGCCACCTTAATCCATATGCAGGCGGCGGGTTTGATGTTTCTTATATTGCTTTTAAAACACTGTTTGGAAAATTCGATCCCAACCGTGTTTCCGCAACCTTCAAAACATTCCAGGATTACAGGTTGATATTATCTAAACGTTTAGGAGAGGCAAACCCTTATAGTGCCGGCCAGCCTGTTGGCGCTGATGGGTATTATTTTGGTTATGGAAAATATGCCATTGATGTACTTATTCCTTCCTTCATTGCAGCATATACCGGGGAAGATCCTAAAAAGGTTTCACTGATCAGGCAAAACAACCCGAATATAAAATCTAATCCTTTCCGCGGAATTTTACCAAAGCCAAACTGGAAGGTCGATTATAACGGGTTGAACCGTATCAGGGGGCTGGATAGGATATTCACTAATTTCACTTTATCGCACGGCTATACCGGTAACCTCAGCATGAATGGATTTACTTCGGCATTGCTTTACGAGGATATATCCCGTTTTGGTTATCCTTCTTTCTACGATACCATATCCGCTAATTATGTTCCTTACTTCCTGGTACCTAACCTAACCATTGGCGAACAATTCTCCCCGCTTATCGGGTTTGACATGATGTTTACCAATAATTTCCAGGCCAAGTTTGAGTACGTAAAGACCAGGCAGCTAAGTTTGAGCCTTATTGATTTCCAGTTGAGTGAAGTGCGCAGCACGGAATTTACGATTGGTGCAGGATACCGTAAACGCGGACTGAAATTACTGGCGGGCTTAAACCTGCCTAAATGGTTGAGTAAGGATGGCGGAAAAAAACTGGATAACGAGATCAATTTCCGTGTTGACTTCAAAATAAGGGATAATGTGACTGCCAACAGCAGGCTTGACCAGGATAATAATTTTGCAACAGGTGGCAGTAAAGACATTACCATATCACCATCGGTCAATTACTTCCTGAATAACCGCATCAACATTGAACTGTATTTTGACCAGCGCAGGGTTAAGCCTTATATCTCTTCCAGCGCACCAATGGTAAATACAAAAGCGGGGCTTAGGGTGAGGATATCATTAACGCAATAAAAAATAAATGTTCTGAAATAAAGAATGGTCTGACTCCCCCTGGTCTGACCATTTTTTATTTGGATATCATTGCCGGGGATATTACTATAAGGGAATGATCAGGCCAGGGGGGTGAGATCATTCCAATAAAAAAGTCCCGCTGAAGACGGGACTTATATATAAAATCAGTGGTATTATTTAGCTTTTTTGAGCAGCATCACATAGCCGCATAAGATCTTTTTCTTCTTATTGACCTGTACAGGTTTGATCATATGGTATTCTGTAAACTTTGGTATATAAGAGTAGCTGATCACATTTCCATCAACATCCCCCCACATTTTTTTCTGGTAAACCACCTGCCTTTCATTCCAGTCGAACATCCTTACTTCATATATTTTTGAACTGATATCGCCAATAAATACAAACTGGTACCAGCTTCCTTCAGTCAAAGGAACGATAACAGGCATTTCATATTCACTTTCCATTTGCATGGATGCTTCTTTTACAATGGTGAATCCCTGCTTGGCTAATTCCAGTTTAATGCTGTCGGCCTGCTGAAGTATCGATGGTGAAGAACAGGGGCTTTGACGAATGACGTCCTGTGCAGTAGCACCTGAACCAAAAAGGGCCAAAATAAAAATGCTGGTGGTGAGAATAAGGCTTTTCTTCTTCATTAGAGATAAATTGGATAACGGATAACAAAAACAATTTTACAACTTTTTGCCGGTACTTGCAAGCAAAAAATCTAAAATCGCTGGTTTACTGTACTTTATAACGGGAATAAGGGGTAATTTATTATAAAAAGCAGGCGTTTTCCGCAGGTTTATTGGGTTTTATGAAAATAGTAAGTGCCTGCCTGCTGGGTACAGGTGATCACCAGGTCGTTGATACAAACATGTGCGGGCAGGTTTGAACAGTAGAAAACCGTATCAGCAATATCTTCTGCCGTGAGGGGGATAAAACCATCATAGGCTGAGGCAGCTTTCGGGCCTTCCCCTTTAAAGCGAACCAGTGAGAATTCTGTTTCCACTGCCCCGGGATGAATACCCGTGACCTTGATATTGTTCTTCAGCAGGTCAATACGCATAGACCTGGTAATGGCGTCAACTGCAAATTTACTGGCACAGTACACATTCCCTTTTTCATAAACCTCTTTACCGGCAACCGAACCCATATTGATGATATGTCCTTTTTTTTCTTCGATCATAAAAGGCACGACGGCTTTGCTCACATAAAGTAAGCCATGCACATTTGTGTTTAGCATGGTTTCCCAGTCGTTCATATCCGCATCTTCAAAACTATCCCTGCCAAGTGCAAGCCCGGCATTATTGATAAGGATATCAATTTTTCTCCAATTAGCCGGCAGGTCTTTAAAAGCAGCGGATACGGCGTCTTTATCCTGCACATCAAAACATAAGGGCAAAACAGATATACCATATTGGTTTTCCAGCCCTGCTTTCAATTGGGTGAGCCGCTCATTTCTCCTGCCGGTTATAATGAGATCATCTTTGGCTGATGCAAATTTTTCTGCGCAGGCCTTGCCTATGCCTGAAGTAGCGCCTGTAATTAAAACGATCCTGTTCATAGATGCAAAATAATGGAAGGGAAGTAAAATACAAAGGAATAGGCTAAGAGGAAAAAGAGAGAAGGGGAAAAAAGAAAGCATATTCTCTTTTGATCTCTTAGCTATCTTATCAAAACCGCATAGCCTTTCTTCTTCCTTGTCTGGCCTTTATAAGTAACGCCTTCGGCCATCCATACAAAGGTTGCGGGGTCCTGGGCTTTACCGCCATACCTGCCATCCCAGCCCTTTCCTTTTTCGGTGGTTGAGAACATGAGTGTGCCCCAGCGGTTATATACCCTGAAGAAATTGAGGTGCTTCATACCAATTAAGATCGGGCGGAGCACATCATTAATGTTATCGCCATTTGGGGTAAAGGCATTAGGCACATACATATCCGGATCGATCTTATACAATTTTATATCGATCGTATCAGTTCCTTTACATCCTGCCAATGAAGTTGCAGTCAGTATGTATTGTATGTTATTCTGCGGTAAAGAAACGGGGTTGGCGACTCCGGGATTGTTGAGCCAGGTAGCAGGGCTCCATACATAGGTAGCGGCGCCGGTTGCGTGTAAAAACAAAGGTTCTCCTTCTACAACACTGGTATCTCTTGGCCCGGCGTCTGCTTTTATGCGCTGGTAAACCCTTACCCACACGGTATCTTTTACAGGTTTAGGACAGCCAAGTGTATCCCTGATGGTCACGATATATTGTATGTTGCCCGGTGGGAGTAAACACATGGGGTTAGGGATAAGGCTGTTGCTTAAGAAACTTCCCGGGCTCCATGTATAGCTGCTGCCGCCGCTTGCATTTAACTGTGTTGAAAACCCCATACAAATAGAAGTATCCGGCCCCGCATTGGCCAATGGATAAGGGACCACCGTAATGGTTACATCATCCTGGCTCTGGCATTTTCCGATATTACCCACCAGCGTATAAGTTATTGTAGCCAATGGTTTTGCAAACGGTCTTTTAAGGGTATCATAATTAAGATAAGTGGATGGTGACCATTTATAGTGCAGTGCATCGCTTGTTGGATTTAAGAAGAAACCATCTGCCCGGCATGTCGTTGTATCGGCGCCGGCATTCAATGAAACAACAGATTTTACATCTACAAAAACGGAATCCCTGGAACGGCATCCCACCGCATCGGTAAGACTAACATAATACCATGTAGGCAGATCAGGACTCACCATCGGGCTTGCGATAGTGGTACTGCTGATCATATAGTTTGGCGTCCAGTTAAAATTACCCGTGCCACTGGTTGTGAGCTGAAGGGTATCGATGTTGCAGATAAGTGTATCATTGAGCGTGTTGAATATGGGCGCCAGGCTAAAGTCAACAAAAACAGTGTCGGTCCGGAGTTTAGGGCAACCCACCACAGCAACCGCCACAACATAAAATGTAGGCGCTGTTGGTGAAGCAACAGGATTGGCGATATTAGGATTACTTAAACCCGTAACAGGTGTCCATTGATAAGTTGTGCCACCGCTGGCATTTAGCTGAGTAGAAGTTTGATCCGTGCTGCATACAAAGGCATCGGGCCCTGCATTGGGAATAGCCAAAGGCTTTACGATGATATTTTGATTTGCCGTTGCAACGCAATGAGCACCCCATCTTGTGGTAAGTGTATAGATAGTATTTACCAGGGGCCATGCCTGGGTTGACTGCAGGCCGGGTGATCCAAGCGTTGCAACCGGGGCCCACTGCCAGCTAACATTGGCCAAATAATTACTGCTGCCGGAAAGTACCAAAGTATCTTCTTCACAAATGGTTGGCGGGTTGGCAAGTATGGCATTGGTAAGATCAAGTTTTGGTGTTACCGTTAATGAATCCCTGCTGCTGCATCCAAGCGCATCTGTTAAAGTAACAATATACCTTGTGGGCACGGTGGGGTATACCAATGGTGTTGCTGTATTTCCACCCGTTATATTCGTTGCCGGTGCCCAGCTAAAACTGCCCGTGCCTGTAGCCGTTAGCTGCAGGCTGTCCAGGCCGCAATAGGCTGTATCCGCCGGAAATAAAGAAAGGGGAGGGAGGCCGGTGATGGTTACGTCTTTATTATAAAATTTTATACAGCCTTTATCATTGGTAACAATCACGTGAACATTGTAGGTGCCCGGGAGATTATAAGTATAGACCGGGTTTTGTAAATGACTGGTATCCGCAAGGGTTGAAGGATCTCCAAAATCCCATCTCCAGGAATCTACCAGGCCGTACCGGCTGTAGGTGGTGTCGGTAAACTGAACAGGTAATCCTATGCATAGCGGCGCAGAAATTAAAAAGCCAGGTTTGAAGCCGGGATAAACCTTTAGCGGTTTGATGATCGAATCGATACACTGGCCTGCGATAGAAACCACCAGTTTAATATTAAAAACTCCTGTATCGGTAAAAGTGTGAGAAGGGTTCGGCAAATTTGATGTGTTGGCCGCACCACTGGCGGGGTCTCCGAAATCCCAGGAATAAGTATCTGGATTGCCGGAACTACCGTCTATAAAATTTACATTGAAGCCATCACAGGTGATGGGTTCAAAGTTGGAACTGGCAGTTAGCGGGATACAGCCTGATACTTCAACTATCAGGTCTTTTCTATGCACAGATATTAATACACCATTACGATAAACAGAAGCACAAACACAAATGACATATTTCCCTGCAATTGGTGCAATGCCGGAAATGAGCCCTGTGTTTGGATCTATATTAGCCAGGCCACCCAGCGGGAAGGAAGCAGTATAAGGGTTAACATAGATCACAGACCCATATGGCGGGCCAACCGGGTCGTCGTAATTGGCATGACTTGCAAGTCCTCCATTATAAGCATTGCAAAAGCTATATACTAATGAATCGCCTTCAGGGTCAACAGCACTAAAATCAAGCGTAAACGGGGAGTTTTCACAAATAGCAGAGATCGGCAGTTTATAAGATGGAGAGTTGTCAGTTAAAGGATTTGGTAATACACTTAAGCCCGGGATTGTACAACTATAAGTAGCGCCCTGGTTGATAACTATATTCCTTGAATCCTGTCGGCTATAGGTCTGGAATGCAAGTGTATAACCTGAAATGTTATCAGTTAATTCAACAATAAAAGAATACGTTTTATAAGTATAGAGCAATAAAGGTGCAGGGTCAATACATGGAGAGATTATTATTGGAACAGGCAAAGGGACTAAAAAATCTTCTACTGCTGCCCAGTTACTATTAATTGCCGGACCGGGTACTTTTAATCCATTATCATTATTGAAAATGCCAACAATATATTCGAATGATAAAGGAGCTCCAAGAGGACTATCTCCTTTTAAAAGCAATAACCTGATCCTGTATTGTTTTGAATTTGGTGAAAGGCCCGGCCCAAGGTACTCATACCTCATCTCCCCACCTATGATATGCGTGGCAAAAGCATTTGAAATAAACAGGATGAAAAAACAAGAAAATAAAATTTTCTTCATTTTATAAGGTTGAGCAGGTAACCGGGGCACTAAAGCTAACAAAAAACGCCGTCTTTTCAAAAAAGACGGCGGCATATAATTATTGACATTTTATATCATCGTATCAGCACCACATATCCTTTTTGCCTGATCCTGTTATTGAGGTAATCCACCCCTTCGGCATGCCATACATAGGTAAAGGCATCCTGTGCTTTGCCTCCGAATGTTCCATCCCAGCCGATATTATTACCGGAGCCCGAATACAACATTTGTCCCCAGCGGTTGTATACCCGGAAGATGTCCACGGACTTCATACCGATCGCAACGGGCCGGAAAATATCATTGATATTGTCGTGGTTGGGACTAAAGGCACTTGGTACATAAAAGCCGGGAGCCAGTTTATAAACCTTCACCAGTATGCTGTCGGTATCAAAGCAACCTGCGGAATTGCTTACCCTTACCACGTATTCAATATTGTTTTGCGGCGTGGAAACAGGATTTTTTATTGAAGGATCATTCAGCCATGTTGATGGTGTCCATGAATAATTAGTGCTTCCTGTTGCACCCAACTGCAGGGGCTGGCCAAGCACCACCGATGTATCTCTCGGCCCTGCGTCGGCTACTATTTTTGCAACGGTAAGTATCATGGTATCTTTTACGGGTTTGGGGCAACCCAATACATCCCGTACGGTAACGATATACCTCACATTATCTGTTGGGTTTGTTACAACAGGATTTGGAATATTTGCTGCATTTAAAAAAGCGACCGGGCTCCATGAATAAATACTTCCGCCCGAAGCATGCAATTGTGTTGAATTGCCTAAACAAATGAGCTGATCAGCGCCGGCATTTGCCAAAGGATATGGTACGGTGGTCAATGTAATATCTTCCTGGGCCGTACACTTACCAATATTGGCAAGTACGTTATAGGTAGTGGGATTGAAAGGCGTTGCTGTTGGATTCTTTAATGTAGGATCATTTAATGTATTGCCTGCCGGTATTTCTGTCCAGAGATAATGCAGGGCGTCACTGCTTATTTTTAAAATGGTCGGGTCTCCCTGGCAAATGGTACTGTCGTTTGCGGCAGAAAGGCTGACCAATAATTTCACGTCAACTTTTACAGAATCTGTACCCACGCAACCAAAGGGGTCGGTAAGGGTTACGCGATAAGTGGTAGTTACATCGGGACTAACCAATGGGTCAGCAATGCCTGTATTACTGATCATGTAATTGGGTGTCCATGTAAATGTGCCGATACCTACAGCATTTAACTGCAGGGTATCTATATAACAGATCAGGGTATCGTTGGTTACGGTTAACGGGGGATTGGTTAAAATGTCAATTCTTTTAAGGACGGTATCAATACAGCCAACACTTGTAGAAACTATGAATTGTACATCATAGCCGTTGGGATTGTTATACCTGTGTGTTGGGTTTTTCAGAATAGATGTATTGGAAGAAGATCCAAAATCGCCAAAGTTCCATGACCACTTATCAACGATCCCGAAAGCTGCAATTGTAATGTCAGTAAACTGGATGTCGGTATTGATACAATGACCGGCTACAGAAAAATCAGGATTAAAACCCGGGAAAACCTTTACTTCAGAAGTCATGGAATCTGAGCAGGTAAGCCCCCTGTTAACCACGTGCTTTAATGTGTATACGCCTGCAGCAAGGTAGGTATGTGGCGGGTTTTGAAGTGTAGAAGTATTGCCATCACCAAAATCCCAATAATAGGTAAGGATGTTCGGGCTTGGACTTTTGCTTACAAAATTAAAATTGAAATCGTTGCAATTGGTATACGAGGTTTCCAGGTCGGCAGATGCGAGGTCGCAATCGCTCACATTCATTATAAAATCTTTCCTGTGCTCGGCGATCAAAACGCCCAGCCTGTATTCTCTTACCAAAACAGCGGCAACATATTTCTCGGGGTTATTACCGAGCAATTGCGGGGGCGCTATGCCTGATACTATACCCGTGTTTGGATTTATAGTAACGGTATTACCCAATGGCTGTGATCCAAAAAATCCGTTGATATATGGAACCCGCTGGTAGTAAGGAGGCGAACTATTTGGCGGCGGCGGATTAGCATCAGCAGAACTGACTGCATTACCCCTGTCATAAGCATCAGTAAAACTATAAACCAGGGAATCGCCATCAGGATCGGTTGCATGAAAACTATAAGTAAAAGACTTTTTAAAACAAACAGCAGAAACACTCATATCAAACTGAGGGCTGCTGTTATGACCCGTTGGCAGGCTTGTTAAACCAGGTATCCTGCAAATATAAGTAGAGCCGGTACCCTGGTTACCCGGATAATCAACATTGACCATGGGGTGAACCCTGCAACAGGTATTATAAGCACCTGTATAGCCGTTTTGATTCGCCGGAAGATCTACTGTGAACGTAAAATAGCCAACGGTATAATCAAGCGATGGTACCTTGGTCATGCAGGGAGGAAAAGGGGCAACAGGAACGGTTCCCATGCTGTTCCGGGACACCACAAAATTCTGGCCGCTTCCATTATCATTATTAAAAACAGTGATCCACACATAAGGAGGCATTCCGGCCCCGGGCGGATTAGAGGTATTCGCTGCTTCATCTCTGAATAATCTTAGTGTGATCTGGTACCTGCTGGTATTGGAAGATGAGCCGGGACCCATATATTGATAGATCATTTCACCGCCTGTAATATGGGTAGCAAAAACAGCCGGGTACAACAAAAGGAAAAAAAAGAAAACAATGATCTTCTTCATTGGTGATAATTAAGCACGTATTAGACCTAAAAGTACAGCAATTCGCTGTTTGAACGCCGAAGTATTGTGGTAAAAAACGTAATGAAAGGTTATTTATTACAATCACTCTGCAGATGCCGGGATGGATCTTATTGCATAAAAATTACGGGCGTATTACCTTATCAGTACAACATAACCTTTGGTCCTGACCTTATTATTCAAATAATCAAATCCTTCGGCATGCCATGTATAGGTTGCGGGTTCCTGTCCTTTGCCTCCGAATGTTCCGTCCCAGCCGATATTATTACCGGAGCCCGAATACAACATTTGCCCCCAACGGTTGTAAACCCTGAAAATGTCCACCGACTTCATACCAATTGCAACCGGCCGGAAAATATCATTGATCTTGTCGTGGTTGGGACTAAAGGCACTTGGTACATAAAAGCCCGGAGCCAGTTTATACACTTTCACAAGTATGCTGTCGGTATCAAAGCAACCTGCGGAATTGCTTACCCTTACCACGTATTCAATATTGTTGTGGGGTAAAGCAATGGGATTTTTAATTGAAGGATCATTGAGCCATGTTGATGGCGTCCATGAATAATCAGTACTTCCTGTTGCATTTAATTGAAGCGGTTGATTAATTACTACCGATGTATCTCTTGGGCCTGCATCCGCTTTTATTTTAGCCACGGTAAGTATCATGGTATCTTTTACCGGTTTTGGACAACCCAACACATCTTTTACTGTAACAATGTAGCGCACATTACCTGTGGGGTTTGTAACAACTGGGTTTGGAATATTTGCTGCATTTAAAAAAGCGATCGGGCTCCATGAGTAAGTACTTCCTCCCGAAGCCTGCAACTGTGTTGAGTTACCAAAACAAATAAGCTGGTCGGAGCCGGCATTTGCAAGAGGGTATGGTACCGTGGTCAAAGTGATATCTTCTTCTGCAATACATTTACCAATATTGGAAACTACATGGTAAGTAGTAGGGTTGAAAGCTGTTGCTGTTGGATTCTTTAACGTAGGATCATTCAGCGTATTACCTGCCGGCGTTTCTGTCCAGAGATAATGTAGCCCGTCACTGTTTATTTTCAGAATGGTCGGGTCTCCCTGGCAAATGGTACTGTCGCTGGCTGCAACGAGGGTAACAAAAAGCTTTACATCAACTTTCACAGAATCTGTGACAGCACATCCAAAGGGGTCGGTAAGGGTTAGCCGATAAGTTGTTGGCACATCCGGACTGACGAGGGGATTGGCAATTGCTGTATTACTGATCATGTAATTGGGTGTCCATGCAAAAGAGCCGGAGCCAAAAGCATTTAGCTGAAGCGTATCTACATAACAGATCAGCGTATCGTTGCTTAGTTCCAGGGAAGGACCTTCTCTTATCATGATCGTCCTGTTGATGGTATCCCTGCATCCCTTATCGGTTGCAACAATGAACAGCACATCATAATTTCTCGCTTCGGTATAAACATGCTGGGGATTTTGTAATGAAGAAACATTATTGTCCGGCGTGGAATTAACGTCGCCGAAATTCCAGTACCGGTAATTTACAGTACTGCTGGTACTGGTGCTGATATCTGTAAATTGTACGGCTGTGTTTGTGCATTGTCCCTGTAATGTAAAGCCCGAAGTGAAAACGGGATAAACTTTTACAACAGCGGTGGTGGAATCAGAACAAAAATCGCCGCGGTTAACCACTAACTTCAAAATATAATCACCGGGACCGGAATAAGTATGAGAAGGAAATTGTACAGCGGAAGTATTATTGATGCCACTGGCCGGGTCGCCAAAATCCCAATCATAACTTAAGATGGCATAGCCCGATGTTTTATTTTGAAAACTGGCTTCAAGATCATCACAACTGTAATATTCAGGGTCGAGTAAAGCTTTTATGGATATACAATCCGTTACTTCAACGTGTAAAGACTTTCTTACTTCTGCTTTTTTAATATTGGTACCCCTGATGTATTCACTTACGGTTACAGTAAGCACATACACGCCTGACGCGGCGGGTGCTATGCCGCTGACCAAACCGGTACCCGGGTCAATATGTACTCCCAGGCCCAATGGCTGGCTGCCGCTATATGGCTCCTGGTAACCAACAGAACTGTAAGGAGGGGGTTGTGCATAATCATTGATGCAGCTTCCGCTTGTGGTGCCATCGGGCGTACCCACAAATGCATCACTGAATGCATAGCTTAGCGAATCATTATCGGGATCAGATGCACCGAAGTCGTAAGAAAAATAATTTTCCCTGCAGATGATGGCCGTATCATTTTGCGGAAATATAGCGCTGGAATTAAAAGGCGCCAAAGGACTTATTGCATTACCCGGGATCTTTACTGTCCAGGTGTCACCTGTAAAATCTGTAGGCTGCTTAAGGTTGATGATACCGGCAATGCGGCAACAACGCTGGTAAGCAATAGTATACCCGTGCGGCGTAATGGGCAGGTCTTTTATGAATTCATAAGTGGTGATCTTGACGCATATATTAGGTATAAGGCTGATGCAGGGATGGCATTCGGGCAGGGGACAGTTATTAATGTCAACTGAGTTGCTGTAAAGGACCTGCACCTTTTCGAGTAATATATTATTAACGCCATTAAAAATACTGATAACAACAGTTGGGCAGAACTGGGCCGGGTTATCCAGTATGCACTTGGTATATATTTTAAGGGTGATCTTATACCTCGCAGAGTTGGGAAGACTCCCCGGGCCTAAATAACTATAATACATCCAGCCGCCCTTGGTATGGGCCGCCATTGCGCAATGACTCACAACAAAAAAGAGTAATGTTGTAAAGATTTTTTTCATTAACACCGTATTATTATAAAGCAAACTGGTATGTCGCCGGTTGCAGATCAAGGGGTAATCATAAAGAGTAAACGGGATAAGTTTTACCCGGGTTGCCAGGACAAAAACCCTGATAATGCTGTATTCACCTTGGCTGTCTCTTCCCACATACCCATATGAGCGCTCCTGCGTAATATGTGTATATACGGGTTATCCGGTAAATAAGATTGCTGCATAGACTGGGTAAATGGAACAGCATTATCATGTTCCCCGATGATCAACAATACAGGTCCCGAAAAGCTCTTCAATATTGCTGTCCTGTCGGGTCTTGAGATCATAGACCGGTAATATTGAATTATTGCTGCGTCAGAAAAATCTTTGCTTTTTTCAACCAGGTCATTAATCTCCTGCCGGTGATCATTTGCCCAGGATTCAGTAAACAAAGCGGGAATGGCTGTTTTTAAAAATTCATAAGCCCCGTTCTTTTTTATGAATTCAATGGCTTTTAAGCGCATGGCTTTTTTTTCTTCGCTGTCTGCAAATGCAGATGAATGAACGAGGCCAAAGGATAAAAGCAGTTGCGGGTATTTTTCGGCAAAGGCTAAGCTGATGTAACCACCCATGCTGTGGCCGATAAGAACAGCCCCCTCTAAATCTCCCCCCGTGGGGGAGACTTTTGGCAGTTCAATTGTAATAAGTTCATTAATAACTTCGGCCATGCCTTCGATACTCATGTCCGGTATCATTTCTGACCTTCCGCTGCCCGGGAGATCTGGAATTATAAATTGAAATTTGTCTTTTCCACCGGATCCTGCGGATAAAAATTCAACCTGTTTATCCCAGATATTTCCATCTTCTCCAAAACCATGAATTAAAACCACGGGCCTGCCTTTACCAATAACCCGGTAGGAGATAGTTGAGGACTGGTATGTAATATTTTTTGATTGCACGATTTGAAACGAACCTGCCTGGCGGCAGACAGGTTACACGAATTTACTAAATATAAAATTCGTCCTAATTAGTGTTAAAAGCTTTTACCGCACTTTTATATAATAGCAGAAGAACGATTGGCAAAAGGCCACTGTTCATTTGCTGGGGCAAGAAGAACCAGGATAATAAAACAAGTATCAATGCAAGCGCAGTTATTTTAAAATAATTTCTTACCCAGGCCTTTTTGCTGTTCACAAAAAACGCCATGATAAAATGTGTGGGCCATGCCCATAATAAATTGTAATTGTTCTTACACATGGTATGATCGGTACATGTCCACATCAGGATAATGATAATTCCCAACGCCCCGGTGATAAAGAAAAACAATCCGTCGAACCCCTGCAGGAACCCCTGTACGAACCTGTTCTTAATAAAACCCAGTACAACAATGATGATCAGCAATATTGAAAAAACAAAGAAGGGAGTAAAAAAAGAGTTTTTATTATTATCCTCCTGTATGCTGTACAGATCCTGTTTGCTTATAACAATTGGAACAATACTGCTGTCCAGGCTTTTCATCAGGTTATCCGGTAAGAACTGCATTTGTTCTGCTGTCATCACGATATCGCAGGGCTGGCCGAGTAAGATGTCAATGCCCAGCTTGCTCCAGTGTTTGCCGTTCTTGTCAAGGTATTGGTGAATGGCCTGCCTGAACCTGCTGCCCGCCGGCATCACCGGTTTTATGCAAAAGGATGAATCGTGCTGTTTTTTAAGGATGTCGCGGAGACGGGTGGTGCAGTTGTCTAAAAAGAAATCGTATTTATAATATTTATTTTCTTCTTTTATATTCTCATTTAAGAAATGCTGCATCGAAATTTTTTCTGCGGCGGATAAATTCAGGACCTGCTCGGTGATGCCCCGGTTGGTTGCCTGGTATAGCCATTTGAAATCAGCAAATGTTTCTGTTGATACATAATACAATAATTTCCCCCGGACGAACTTGAGATAAAATCCTTCATCATCAAAATTAAAAGTGCCGTAGTTGTAAACCACATCCCGCCACTGATCATTGAATGCCCGGCTGCTGTCAATTACCCGGTATGCACTATGGCCGAAAGTGGAGTAAAGTTCTTCACCTGGTGTGCAGGTGAGAAGAGAGATGCGCAAATGAGAGCTGTCCTGCGCTTTGGCAGAATTAAAAATTAAGAATGAAAAATTAAAAAATAAAAGCAGGATATATTTTAGCGTCGATCTCTTCATGTGGGCTAATGGGTGATTGCACGAATTTATACGAATTACACGAATTGCTCATAAAATAATCAATGCTCAATTTTCAATGTTTAATATTCAAGTGAACGGCTCCGGTTGAACATTGAAAATTTATAGTTGAAAATTGAACATTTATCTTAATGATCATTACCTGCTGTAGTTAGGTGCTTCTTTCGTGATATCAATATCGTGTGCGTGGCTTTCTTTCATTCCTGCATTGGTGATCTTTACAAAAACAGCATTTTGTAATTCACTTATATTTTTTGCACCGCAATAACCCATGCCAGCTCTTAAGCCGCCGGTGAACTGGTGTACCACTTCTCTTGTATAACCCTTAAAAGCAACACGGCCTTCAATCCCTTCCGGTACGAATTTTTTGATATCATCCTCAACGTCCTGGAAATAACGATCACTGCTGCCTTGTGCCATTGCACCCAATGAACCCATGCCGCGGTATTGCTTGAATTTTCTTCCTTCGTAAATAATGGTTTCACCCGGGCTTTCTTCCGTGCCTGCAAAAACATTTCCCATCATCACACAACTGGCGCCGGCCGCGAGTGCTTTGACCATATCGCCGGTGTACCTTATGCCGCCATCACTGATGATGCCTACTTTTTTATTTTTTAATGCGGCTGCGGTTTCCATCACCGCGGTGATCTGCGGAACGCCTGTTCCGGCTACGATCCTTGTGGTACAAATAGAACCCGGCCCGATGCCTACTTTCACAGCATCTGCGCCTGCTTCGGCCAAAGCCTTTGCCCCTGCTCCTGTACCAACATTCCCGGCAATTACCTGTACATCTTTATAGGCTCTTTTAATTTCTTTTAATGCGCCGATGACCCCTTTTGTATGCCCGTGAGCGCTATCCAGACAAATAACATCAACACCAACTTTATATAATGCTTCAACCCTTTGCATGGTATCACTGGTTATACCAACGCCTGCGCCTACCAATAACCTGCCGAAAGAATCTTTCACTGCATGGGGATGTGACTTCAATTTTAATATATCGCTGAAGGTTACAAGGCCGATCAGTTTCCCGGACTTATTTACAACAGGTAATTTTTCGATCTTGTTCTTTTTAAATATCAGTTCTGCTTTTTTGAGGTCGGTGCCTTCGGGCGCTGTAATAAGATTATCTTTTGTCATTACCGTGCTCACTTTTTCTTTGTAATGCGTTTCAAAGCGCAGGTCACGGTTGGTAAGTATACCCACCAATTTATGATTTGCATCTACAATGGGAATACCGCCGATCTTATTTTCTTTCATCAGGCGCAGTGCTTCGCCAATGGTTGCATCGGGCCTAAGTGTTACGGGATCAAGGATCAAACCATTCTCACTTCTTTTTACTTTACGTACCTGGTCGGCCTGCTGGTCAATGCTCATGTTCTTGTGCAAAATTCCCAGTCCACCTTCTCTTGCAAGGGCTATGGCCAATGCTGCTTCGGTAACCGTATCCATTGCTGCACTAAGCAGGGGGGCATTGAGCGTTATGGTTTTAGTAAGTTGTGTACTGATATCTACCTCCCGGGGTAATATCTGGGAATAGGCAGGCATAAGTAAAACGTCATCGAACGTTAAGCCTTCGCCGTAAAATTTCCTGGAATTGCTTTTAGCTGCGGGGTTATTTATTGTTGCCATAGGCAAAGGTAGGGCAGGGAATTAAAAATTAAAAATTAAAAATCCGTAGCTGTCAGGTAAGCTTATAAACCTTACCCGGCAGAGATAAAACAACGTTTTGCATCTCCAGCATCAATAAGGCTGTTGCCACAGCGCTGCTGCTTAGCCCGCTTTTAAAATATAATTCGTCAATTTGAATATTTTCCTGTTGCTGAAGAATATCCACCACGATCTTTTCATCGGGAGAAAGCTCAATGAATAATTCTCTTTGTTTTTTTGATGAAGGTTTGATAGCAGGTTTCCAGTTCATTAATTCCAACAGGTCATCAGCCGAATTTATCAATGCGGCTTTATTATTTTTGATAAGATAATTACAACCTTCACTTTTTACATCATTGGTTCTTCCCGGTATGGCAAATACATCTTTATTGTAGCCATTACCCAATTCAGCGGTAATAAGCGATCCGCCTTTTTTCCCGCTTTCTATTACAACGACCGCATCGCAGATGCCGGCCACGATCCTGTTCCGCTTGGGGAAATTTTGTTTATCAGGATTTGTGTTGCTGATAAAGTCGGTGAGCAGGCCTCCCTGTTCAATCATTTGCCTGGCCAGTGTTTTATTTTGCGGGGGATAGATCCTGTCGAGCCCGTGGGCAAGCACGCCAACGGTTTGTAAATTCCTTTTCAGCGCTGCTTTGTGTGCGATCGTATCAATGCCGAATGCCAGGCCGCTTACTATTAAAATATTCTCTGCACTCAATCCTTCAACGAAATGCTCACAGACCATTTTTCCATATTCAGAATTATTGCGTGTGCCAACTATAGAAATGATCTTTGATACATTGAGGTCTGCATTGCCGCGAAAATAAAGCAAGGCCGGACTGTCAAAACAATTCAATAATCGTTTTGGATATTTTTCATCAGTGATAAATAGCGGTGTGATCTTATATTTCTCAATGAATTTTAATTCTTCTTCAGCAACGGAGAGATCTGTGAAATCTTTTATTGCAGCGGCTCTTATCGTTCCAATGCCTTCAATATTCTCCAGTTCTTTTTTCTTTGCTTTAAAAATGGATTGCGCATTACCATAAATATTGATGAGTGTTTTGGCGTGTACATCGCCAATATTGGGAACCAGGGTCAGGGCTACCTGGTATAGCAGGTCGTTGGTCATGGGGTACTATTAATATGACCGGCAAAATAATAAAAAAGATCAATTACTAAAGTGTTGTGTCATAGAAATTTATTTAGTGATAAAATAGTGGCCGGTGGGGACACCGGCCACGGCATCGCCGCGGTTGGTGCCCACACCAACCGCAAGCTAAAAAATGTTGAAATGCTCGCTGATATTGGGTTCCAATAGATCGAGATTTTCAATAGCACAACAAGTCAATTACTAATAACAGACAGTTCGGTTCGCCTGTTCAGGGCCCTTCCCCCTTCCGTGGAATTATCGGCCACGGGTTTGGTTTCACCAAAGCCTTTGTAAGTAAGTCTTTGGGGTGCTATTCCCTTGTTCAATAAATAACCCACAACTGATTTGGCCCTGTTATCGGAGAGCAGGAGGTTATCTTTCGGCTGGCCAACATTATCCGTATGGCCTTCGATCTGCAGCTTTAATTTGGGGTTATCGTTAAGGAGCATGACGAGCCTGTCAAGTTCGCCGGTTGATTCCGGCTTAAGGTCAAATTTTTTGGTCTCAAAAAAAATATTTTTAAGAACGATCCTTGCACCGGTTTCGATGGGCTGCAGGGGAATGTTCACGGTAAAAACAGAATCATTGCTATTGCCGCTAAGTGAAAAGTTGTCGGAATAAAATAAATAGCCTTTTCGGTTCACGTTAAATGCATAATCTTTTCCTACGGGTAATGTGACCAAATAATTTCCGTCTTCATCAGTTTGTATCCTGCTTTTTACATTACGGCTCTTCAGGTCCGTTAGTTCAACTGCCGAAGGCAAACCTGCTCCCGTTTTTTTATCAAATACTTTTCCTTTTACCCATAGCGTTCTCAATGGCCTCATATCTTCCCTTAATTGAAAAGTGTAAAGATCAAGACCGCCCCTGCTGTTACCGCCATCGCTGGCATAGTATGCTGTCCGGCCGTCTGCAGCCACGATCAGCGAACCCTGGTCATCAATGGTATTAATAGGGTAGCCTAAATTTTCGGCAACAACCCAACTGCTGTCATTTACTTTTTTACTGAAGAACAGGTCCGTCATTCCGTAGCCGGTATGGCCATTGCTGTTAAAGTACAGCGTTTCATTATCTGCGTGCATGAAGGGACAGCTTTCATCCCCACTTGTGTTAACGGCTTCACCTAAATTTTCCGGGCGGCTCCACTTTCCCGTTGGTAATCGGTGTGTTACCCAAATGTCCCTGCCGCCAAAGCCGCCGGCCTGTCCGCTGGCAAAATAAAGGTCTCTTTTATCAGGCGATAAAGAAGGAGAGGATTCCCAAAAATCAGTATTTACCATGGGTCCAAGATTCTGTGGCTCACTCCACCCGTTGTTTGTTCTTACCGAAAAATAGAGATCACAACTGCCGGCACCTTCGGGATAATTGCAACCGGTAAAAACCAATAGCTGCCCGTCCTGCGAAATATTCTGGGCACCTTCATTGAAATTGGTATTTACTTTTCCACCGATGGGTTTTGCTGTACTCCATTTACCGGCAATGAAATTACTTTCATAAAAATCCTCATCATTATTTACACGGCGGGTGAAGATCATTTTACTGCCATCAATGGTCAGTGACGGAAAATATTCGAGTGCTGTTGAATTGATACTGTCACCCATATTCTGCGGAGAAAAAACATAATCTTTTACAGGATGTTTTTTTTCATGATCGATTGCAAATTCATAAACTGATTTGCGGTAGTTACCTGCCTTAATGCTATACTGGTTAAGTTTCGGGTTGGATAAAAATTCATTGACGGCACTAAGCGCTTCCCGGAAATTCCCGATACCTGCCAATGAAATGGAGTAGGGAAGCAGGTAGGTCTTTGAATATACTGAATCCATCTGCCAGGCCGTTTTAAAATCCGAAACAGAAGCCTGGTAATCTTTCAATGCTGCATACACATTGGACCGGGTTAAAAAAGCATCCACCAGTTTTGGTTCAATGGACAGTGCTTCATTTAAGTGTTTGATCGCATCTGCATATTTTCCGTCTGATGCTTCTTCAAGCGCCTGCGCATATATCTCTCCTGCTTTTTTATTTACCTTTTCGGGATCATACCATTGCGCAGCTGTAATTAAAAATGAAAAATTAAAGACCAGGAATGGAAGAAATATACGAAGGAAACGGGCATTTATTTTTTTCATGTATAAGGATTCAATGGATAAAGTTAGAACGAAAAGATTTTTATTTTATGCTGCAGGAAGAATTATAACATTTCCTTTTAAGGAACATTTATATACTTATGGATCTGCAGGCTCAGTTCCCATTTGGGATTTGCTTTAATGTATTCAATGATCATGGGCGTAACTGATGAGGCTTTATCCCATTCCGGCTGAAGGTACAATTTGCAATCTGCAGAAACTTCTTTTGCATATTGTTCAGCCCAGTCAAGGTCAGATTTATTGAACACCACTACTTTTAATTCGTTCGCAAAAGGTAAAATGCCCGGCAGCGGCGCTTTAAATTTTTTCGGAGATAAACAGATCCAGTCCCAGCTACCGCTTAAAGGATGAGCGCCCGAGGTTTCAATATTTGTTTTTAAGCCGGCAGCATGGAGCGCAGCTGTTAACTCATCAAGGTTATGCATCAATGGTTCACCCCCTGTAATAACAACTAATTCTGCTGCTGTCTTTTTCACTTCTGATACCAGGCTTTCTATTTCTAATTTTGGATGTGCATCCGCCTCCCAGCTTTCTTTTACATCGCACCACACGCAGCCCACATCACACCCGCCGAGTCGGATGAAATAAGCGGCTTTTCCCTGGTGAAAACCTTCTCCCTGCAAAGTGTAAAAATGCTCCATCACCGGCAGGGCTGTTGTAACTGTATTTTTTGTCTGGATCATTTTTTTAAAGAATGTCAATATCGATTTTTACAGGTAACGTGTTGAGCTATTGAAAAATCTTAATTTATTAGAACTCAATATCAGTGAGTATTTCAATATTTTTCACTTGCGGTTGGTGGGGACACCAACCGCGGCCATCGTCGTGGCCGGTGTCCCACCGGCCACTATCTTATCACTAAATACGATTTCAATCGCACAACATGTCACAGGTATTTATTTTCGCAGGCTGTAAAAGTATTCATCAGCAACGCAGCGATGGTCATCAATCCCACGCCGCCGGGCACCGGCGTAATATAACTGCATTTGGGCGCAACGTTTGCAAAATCAACATCGCCTTTTAAAGCAAAGCCTGACTTTTTGGTTTCATCTGCAACCCTGGTGATGCCCACGTCAATTACTACTGCATTTTCTTTTACCATGCCTGCTTTTAAAAATTCAGGAATGCCCAAAGCTGCAATGATGATGTCTCCCTGCAGGCATATTTTTTCCAGGTCTTTTGTGCGGCTATGACAAACCGTTACTGTGCAATTTCCCGGGTAGGTATTCCTGCTCAATAAGATACTGATGGGCCTGCCTACAATATTGCTGCGGCCGATTACCACGACATGTTTTCCGGATGTTTCTATTTTATAGTGTTCCAGCATCAGCAATATTCCATAGGGAGTGGCCGGGATAAAAGAAGGCTGGCCCTGTACCATTTTTCCAATGCTCATGGGATGAAACCCATCCACATCTTTACCCGGGTGAATGATGTTGATGATCTTTTCTTCGCTCACCTGTTTGGGCAAAGGAAGCTGGACAAGGATGCCATCCACATCATCATCGGCATTCAGTTTTTCTATTGCTTTAATTAATTCTGCTTCAGGAATATTCTCATCAAAACGTATTAAGCTGCTTTTAAAGCCAACCTCTTCGCAATTCCGTACTTTACTTGCAACATAGGTTTCGCTGGCACCGTTGGTGCCCACCAGGATTGCAGCAAGATGAGGTGTTTTTTTGCCCTGCGTTTTAAAAAGAATGGTCTTCTCTTTTATATTGTTTTTTACGGCCTGGGAAACGATCTTACCATCTAAAATTTGCATGCCGCAAAAGTAAAGAACTATTTGCTGATTTCAGGTTAAGGATTAGTTCGTTTTTTGATATAGTATTTATTATCTTGGTAATGCTAACTGCTGTAAATATGAAAACTGGTTTATCATTATTACTGGCTTGTATAATTAAATTCAATTTAGTTAGTGCACAATCGCTTCGCTATCCCATCGCCCAGCCTTATATAAATCTATCTGCTTACAGCAGCCAGCAGTCCGACGCTTTATCTTTTACAGGAAACCAGGCGGCGCTTGCCCAGGCTAAATCTGCAGGTGTTGGCATATATGGTGAAAGGCGTTTTTTACTGAATGAAACAAGTGCATACAGCTTTGGCACAGCCCTGCCCACCAGGATGGGAAATTTTGGGGTGCAATTAAATTACGCAGGGTTTAAGAATTTTAATGAGCATAAAATGGGTTTGGCCTATGCCAGGAATTTAGGAAAGAAAGTTGATGTTGGTGTCCAGTTCAATTATTATGGATACCGGGTACCGGCTTATGAAAATGCTTCTTCTATAAATTTTGAGATCGGCGCCATGGTTCATTTAACAGGCAGGCTAAATGCAGGTATACACGTATATAATCCTGTTGGCGGAAAGCTGGGGAAGAACAGCGAAGAAAAACTGGCTTCTGCATACAAAATCGGATTGGGTTATGATGCTTCTGATAATTTCTTTATAGGCGGGGAAGTAATTAAGGAAGAGGATAAAGCGGTTAATGTTATTGCAGGATTGCAATACCGGTTTGCAAAACAGTTCTTTGCCAGGGCGGGATTCATAAGTGAATCAAGCACGGCTTTTGCCGGGGCAGGGATAGGCTGGAATAACCTGCGGCTACACGTTTCTGCGAGTTATCACCCCCAACTTGGTTTTTCACCGGGAATTCTATTGATCATGAGTTTTAAAGCCAGGAGAGAATGAAGGTTTTGTTTTGCATAACTTTCATCTTTATTAATGCACTGCATGCACATGCACAGGTGGTGGAGCCGGCTACCACGATCACCGAACAGCAACTGGAAAATATAACGGAGAATAATGAAGACGTTGAAACAGAAGATGACGCTTACTTGCAGCAATTGCAGCAATTCTTAAAGGATCCCGTTAACCTGAATACAGCAAATGCGGAAGAGCTTAAAGAACTGCGTGTGCTGACAGCTTTACAAATTCAGAACCTGGTCTTATACAGGAGTTTCTTTGGAAAATTCATTGACATTTATGAACTACAGGCGGTACCGGCCTGGGACCCTGAGACCATACGAAAAATACGGCCATACATAACTGTTAGTTTGCAGGGTTCCATGCTCAATATTGTAAATAAGCGGTTAAGGGACGGAGAGCACTCCGTGTTGTTAAGGGTATCCCAGGTGCCCGAAAGATCAAAAGGATATTTACTGGATTCTTCATCTTCAACAAATTTTTACCCGGGGTCCCCGCAAAAAATATTGTTTCGCTATAAATATGTTTACAAGAATTTATTACAATATGGTATTGTTGCAGAGAAAGACGCAGGTGAGCAGTTCTTTAAAGGAAAACAAAAGCAGGGATTCGATTTTTATTCAGCGCATATATTTATAAGGAACGCGGGCATCATTCATGCGCTTGCCATCGGTGACTTTACCGTAAACCTCGGGCAGGGTTTGGTACAATGGCAGAGCCTTGCGTTTAAAAAAAGCGCCGACGTGATCAATATAAAAAGAGAGGCTGCCGTTTTACGGCCATATAACTCTGCGGGGGAGATCAATTTTCACCGGGGTGCAGGAATAACGATCGGTAAAAATAACTGGCAGCTTACGGCCTTTGCTTCTTACCGCAGGATCGATGCGAACCTTGTTACGGATACATCCCAAAGCCAGGACGATTTTATCTCTTCGCTTCAAACTTCGGGGTATCACCGCACAAAAAGTGAAAGTGATGACAAAGGTATCCAGCGTCAACTGGCATTTGGCGGAAATTTCTCGTACCGGTACAAACGGCTTCACCTGGGCATCAATGGTATTCAATATAAATTCAGGCTGCCTTTGACCAGGTCAGCCGATCCTTATAACAAATATGCTTTATCGGGCAGTTCATTTGGCAATTACAGCATTGATTACAGTTATACATTTAGGAATATCCATTTTTTTGGAGAGGCCGCTTTTACTAATGAACTGGATAAGGCTTTTGTAAATGGTTTCATGATGAGTGTTTCATCAAGGGTTGACCTGAGCCTTTTATACAGGAACATCTCAAGATCGTACCAGTCCCTTTATACAACAGCCTTTACCGAAAGCACTTATCCCACTAATGAAAAAGGGTTATATACAGGGGTAACATTAAGACCAAATATTTCGTGGCGCATTGATGCCTATGTGGATATGTACAAATTCCCCTGGCTAAGGTACAGGGTTGATGCTCCTTCTGCAGGTTCTGATTACCTGGTACAGGCAACGTATAAACCAAATAAGCAGTTAGAGATCTATACCCGCTATCATGCCGAATCAAAAGCAATAAATGTAAATCCTAACCTGCTTACTTTATCGCCGGTGCTGCAGCAGCCCCGTAAGAACTGGCGCACCCAGGTAAGTTACCGGCTAAGTCAATCATTGGTATTGAGAAACAGGACAGAGATTGTATGGTTTGACAAAAAAGGGATAGCCCCGGAAGAAGGCTTCCTTATATACTTCGATATTCTATTTAAACCCCTTTTAAAACCGTACTCCGGAAGTCTCCGCCTGCAGTATTTTGAAACCGAAGGTTATAATAGCCGGTTATATGCTTACGAAAATGACGTGTTGTATAGCTTTTCTATTCCTGTTTTCTATGATAAAGGGTACAGGTATTACGTAAATATGAACTATGATGTTAACAAAAAGCTTACCGTATGGATAAGGTGGGCACAAACCATTTATACGGATAAAAACCTTGTTGGTAGTGGCTTGGATGAGATAAGAGGTGATACAAAAAGCGAGATTAAACTACAAGCCATTTATAAATTTTAACAATTTCATCAATAAAAGCAGCTATTTAATATCAGTTATTGTCCATATAAGGGTATGGATACTTAGCAAAATTAATTTAACATTATTTTGACGTTAAGAAAATATCCTTATTTTTACACATCATTAAACTTAATTAACGCACATGAGAAGATTTTTATCACTGTTTACAATGTTGATGCTCTGTGGGGTATTGGCATTTGCTCAAAGCCGGGTGGTGTCCGGTAAGGTTACCGATGCAACCGGTAATCCTGTTCCATTTGCAACTGTTAAAATCAAGGGAAAAGCAACGGGCCTTTCCGCAGATAATAATGGTGCTTATACAATCCGGGTAAATAATGGGGATGTACTCCAGATATCCGGTGCAGGCTTTGCGCCCATTGAAGTACCGGTGGGAAATCTTACCGTTATCAACAGTGTCATGGAAAGAACTGCTACTTCTGATCTAAAAGAAGTTGTTGTTTCCGGCGGTTATGGTATTAAGCGTAGTTTAAGAACGGCCAGTACCAACACACAGGTGGTATCCAGCGAACAGTTGAATACGATCCGTAATACTAATATCAATGAAGCATTGGCAGGTAAAGTTGCCGGTATCCAGTTACGCGGACAGTCTGGTGCGAAATTAAGCGCTACCGGTGCTATCCGTTTACATGGCGTAAGCTCTTTGACCGGTGGTTCAGATATCTTATATGTACTTGATGGTACAAGGGTAGCTTCTGATGATATCAATACTGATGACGTTGAAGACGTTACTTTATTACAAGGCCCTGCTGCTGCAGCCATTTTTGGTCCTGATGGTGCCAATGGTGCAATGGTTATTACTTCAAAAAGAGCAAGGAAGACAACAAGTGGTATGGGTGTTGAGCTAAACCTTGGTGTACGTTTTGACAATGTATATATCTTACCAAATTACCAGAACTCTTATGCTGGTGGTGATGGCTATGATATGAAAAAATATACCTGGAAAGCAGGACAACCGGTAGAATGGAAAGTATTGGATGGTAAATACTATCCTGACTATTCTGAGGATGTAAGCTGGGGACCACGCATGGTAGGCCAGGAATATATTCCATGGTATTCATGGTATGGTGGTCATGAGCGTTCTTTTACAACAGACAAGCTTGTACCACATCCTAATAATGCACGTGAGTTCTACGAAACTCAGCAAAAGAAATACAACACAGTTACTTTTACTAAAGCAACTGATAATATGAATGCTAAACTTGGTTACACTAATGTTGACGTAAAAGGCCTGGTACCTACTACATGGCTTAAAAGACACCAGGTTAACGCTAAACTTTCTTTTGACCTGACCGATCGCCTGACTGCCGGTCTTACCTTAAATTTCATCAACCAGAAATCTAACGGTGACTTTAATGATGCTTATGCAAACCAGTCATCAGGTTCATTTAACCAGTGGTTTCACCGTAACCTGGATATGAATATCGTTAAAGAATTAAGGAACCTGAAAACAGCTACTGGTATCCAGGCAAGCTGGAATCATAATGGTCCTGATAACTACGATCCAACCAACCTGAAGGATTTCTATGGTCCTTATTACTGGCAGAATTTTTACACTGCTTATGACCAGGTTACTACCTTGAATAACTTTAATAAAGTTCAGGGAGATGTATCCTTAACATATAAAATAAGTAAGGATCTTAGAATAATGGGAGCTTACAGAATTAATAATATTAATTCTTTTAATGAAAACAAGGTAAGCAGTGATTTAACTGATATGAAATTTGCTTCTCAAGCATCTTATAATTCAGCAACCTTTTTAAGTACTAAAGGCGGTTACCGCAGCTCTACTAATAATTATCATGATGAGCATATTGAGCTTACAGCTATTTATAGTAAAACCATCAGGGATTTTAATATAGGAGCTACTGCCGGGTTGGATATTCATAGCCAGGTACAGCACAATAATTCAGCAAATACTAATGGTGGATTTAATACACCTAATTTGTATACACTTGGTAATTCTAAAGATGCGCCAACTGTAAATGATTTCCGTTTCAAGCAAAAAGACAATGGTCTTTTCCTTGCCACTCAATTTGGCTTCAGGAGGTTTTTGAATGCAGACATTACCCTTCGTAATGACTGGAGTTCTACATTACCTCCCAATAACAATAAGATCTTCGCTAAATCTTTTGGTTTGTCTTTTGTGTTCAGCGAGTTGACAAAGAATACACTGCCATGGTTAACACTGGGCAAGATAAGAGGATCATGGGGTGAAGTACCAAGGGGTTTAAGTGCTTATGATTTCCCCGGTTCTTTATATACTCAGGGAAATGTTCAGTGGAATGGTAATTTCATGCAATCTACCAGCAGTACTTTGGTTGATCCAACTATCCGCGGTGCGGTTGCTACAGAAAAGAACGTAGGTGCTGATTTTAGCTTCTTTAAGAACAGGGTTGGTTTCGGCGTAACTTATACTGAAAGGATAAATAAGGACTTCCCAACATTCATACCATTACCTCCAGGTAGCGGTTACAGTCAGAAGTTAACAAATGCAGGTGAAATAAACTACAAAGGCTGGGATGTTACTTTTAACGTTAAGCCATTCTGGATGAAGAACTTCAAATGGGAGATAAATGCAACTTATGCTTATGCAATATCTAATGAAGTTATTGATGTTAATGGAGAACCACAGTCTGCATGGAAAGATATAGGCGGTGCTGCACCTTTCAGGCTTGTTGAAACTGCAACTTTCGGACCTTCATTAAGGGCTGTAGAAGGACAACAGTGGGGTCAACTTTTCGGACATGGTATTAGCAGAGATGCTGCCGGTAATGCATTAATAAATGCTGACGGTACTTATGTATACGATAATAATACGTTCTTTGGTAGTGTGCTACCTAAATATACCGGTGGTGTACAAAGTACATTTACCATCTTTAATGATTTCACCTTAAGTGTTAATATAGATTATCAGTATGGTGGTATATACTACTCTACATCTGATAAGTGGGGTAAATCAACAGGTGTATTAGCGGCAACTGCTGTATTAAATGACAGGGGTATTCCAATTAGGGATCCCCTGGCTAATGGCGGTGGTGTTCACATTTTTGGTGTAGATGCGGTAACGCTTAAACCGGTTGATATGTATGTAAATGCCAGGGATTACTATAACGGAGGTAACAATACTTTTGATAACGATCTTTATGATCTGACCTTTGTTAAATTACGTGAACTTGCATTTGGGTATAATGTGCCTGTAAATAAGGTAGGCATCGGCAAATGGATCAAAAAAATGAATTTCTCTGTAGCAGCAAGCAACCCATGGTTGATATATGCTAAAACAAGGGATTTTGATCCTTCAGAAATAGCAAATCTAAGTGGTGAGGGTGCAAATTTCCCGGGGCTACGTGGTATTGGTGTTAACCTTAAACTCGGATTTTAATCAATCTTATACCATTTAAATAAAAATAAAATGAAAAATTATAAAATTAAAATTGCTCTGTTTTCTTTGGGCGTTGCAACTTTGATAAGTTGTAATAAAGTAAAGAATTTCGGAGATACAAACGTAAACCCGGCCAATATTACCAGCCCGGCTACCTATGCTATACTAACTAACGTTTTAGCGGGTGCTGGTACTAATACCGGTATCTGGCCTTTGGCAAAGGATAATAGTGCTACGCTCTGGATCCAGTACGCTTCAGAGACGCAATATCCAAGTGCCGGCCTGTATGCCATTCCAACTTATGGTCTTGCAGCATATACCGGGTCACTGCTTAATTTAAAAACGATCATCCAGGCGAACAACAATCCTGATGAAGTAGCTGTTGCAAGGATATTGACCCAGTATATCTACTGGAACCTTACCGACGCATTGGGTAGTATACCTTATTCAGAAGCTTTACAGGGATTTCCGCCAAAGTTTGACAAGCAGGAAGATATATATAAAGGTATGATCGCTGAACTGACGGCTGCCTCAAACCAGATCCAGAACACAGGCGGTTTAAAAGGCGATATCCTTCTTGGCAACGATGCTACGAAGTGGAAAAAATTCGCGAATTCCTTAAGGGCAATGATGGCGATACAGCTAACAAAAAGATTCCCGGGAGCAAACGATTATGCAGCAGTTGAGTTCAGGGCTGCAATCACCGATGGTGTTATAACAAGTAATGCAGACAACGTTAAATTGGTTTTCCCGGGCGGTTCATTTAAGAACCAATATTGGGCAGATCATGATGGCCAGCGTGATAATGGTGAAAGCACCCAGATCTTTAATATGCTATCTGCCCTTGGCGACGGCCGCCAGGCAGCATTTGGAAGTTCCAGTGTTCCCGTTCCACACGGACTAAAGGAAGCAACCATCAATGCATGGATCAAAGCAAATATCAACTGGTCACGTATCCTGGCTGATAACCAAAGACTGGAAACCAGCCCTATTTATATCCTGACAGCATCGCAGGTTTTTCTTGCCCGCTCTGAAGCTGCCTTCAGGGGATGGACAGGACCTGGAGCTCCGGGTTTGAATACAGAAAACAGTGTTGACCTGTTAAAGCAGGGTGTTGATGCTTCTTTTGCACAATGGGGTATAGCATTACCGCCTGCATCATATTATAATGCGCCGCATACTTTACAAAAAATAGTTGAGCAGGCTTTCCTTGCAGGCTTTCCTAATGGAAGGGCCGGCTGGAATATTTACAGGAGAACAGGTTTCCCTGTATTAACTCCTGCTCCTGATCCTTTGAATGCAGCTCATACCACAATACCACGCAGGTATACTTATACTACTACTGAATATAGTTTGAGTCCTGCAGGGGTTGCATTTGGTATTACCCAGCTTGTTCCTGCAGCAGATACGCAGGAAGCAAGAATATGGTGGGATCAATAAAATTTTTTCAGGGAACCGGTTACTACGCCGGTTTCCCTGATTTATTAATAATACATAAATTACACTACGATGAAATATATAAACCTTATAAAGCAATTTGCATTTTTAGCGATCATCGCTTTAGCGTTTACTGCTTGTAAAAAAATAAAAACCCCCGAGCCGATGGGGGATGCCGGGCAAACCCTGGTAAAATTAATTGGCGGCTCTACGCCTTCTGCTGTTAGTGCAAAACCAATTGACTTTGTTGCGGTTCCAACCAAAATATTGGCTGTTGATATCCGCAGGGATGTACCAAACAATGCCGAACTGAACAGGCAGATGGTAGTAACTGTAAAAGATGATACGGCCGCTGTAACTGCAGCAAATCCTGCTTATCTTCATTTTCCACCAGCCTGGTACACACTTGAAATGGATGGTGTTAAAACCGGGGGACAGGGTGGTACTTTCACTTTCACTTTTAAACCGGGTGAATTTGCAAAGCAGATCTATGTTATTATTCCGAATGCTACGCTTTTAAACCCAAGCTCTTTATATGGTTTAGGTTTTACAATTACATCTGCTGATGCAGGAGGTATAATTACTCAGAAATCAGTGGTAGTTGAAATAGGTGCTAAAAATGCATATGATGGTATTTATTCTTACGTTTCAGGTCTTGTAACAAGGTATACTGCTCCCGGAGTGCCACAAGGCGATTTGTTAAGCGGACCTTTGGGGCCTTTGAATGCTGATATAATAATGGCTACTATTGGTGCTAATACTGTGGAGATACCGCCGGCAGGACAAGCTGGGTCTTTAACATGGTCCTACAATACCCTGCCGTTACAGGGAGTTGCTGGTATAGATGGCCTAAAGCTTACAGTTGACCCTGTAACCAATTTGGTTAATGCAGTATCTACAGGCTACGCAACAAGCAACGCAACATTTGGCAATTGGACCGGGCATACAAATAGTTATGCTCCCGGGACCAAAACCTTTACGCTTGCCTGGAGATGGAACCCAGCTACGACTACCAGGGAATACGAGGTGGTTTTAAAATATAAAGGACCAAGGTAATAACCTTTTAAAAATACTTTTTGCAAAGAGCCCCGATTCGGGGCTCTTTGTTTTTATCTTTGTAAAAAAACAGACCATGAGTAATCAACCAGAGCAGCCAAGCCAAATAAATATCGAAATATCAGAAGAAGTATCAGAAGGAGCATACGCAAACCTGGCTATCATTACCCATAGTCATGCGGAGTTTGTAATTGACTTCGTAAATGTTATGCCCGGTACTCCAAAGAGTAAGGTCAAAAGCCGCATCATTCTCACACCTTTTCATGCAAAGCGGTTTATGAAGGCAATGACCGATAATGTAAAGAAGTTTGAAACGGCTAATGGAACAATACAGGATATGGAGGCGGTAGAGATACCTTTTAATTTTGGCGGGCCTGCGGCGCAGGCGTAATCCTGGCTACAAGGGGATAAGCTACAAGGGTGGATAAAGTATGTTTGGAGACTTGCCTTTGATAAAAGCTTTTTAAATTCGTTTGCTTCTCCCTTGCAACTTTCTTTTTCCTGGAGCTTGCTTCTCACAGGTTTCCTTCATCAGCAAAACTATAATAACCTTCTTCACTCACAATGATGTGGTCAATTACTTTTATATCAAAGTAAGTAGCGGCCTCCTTTATTTTTTTGGTTAGATCTTCATCGGCACGACTTGGCTGTAAATTGCCCGAGGGGTGATTATGGCATAGAACAACCGCTGTGGCGTCTTCTTCCAGGGCTTTTTTTAAAATGATCCTTGGATCTGCAACTGTACCGGTTATGCCTCCGCGGCTAATGATCTCAAAGTGATTGATCTTATTGGCCCGGTTTAAAAAAACTACGGCAAATACTTCATAGGTATAATCTTTTAAAAGCGCCTGCAGGTATTGGGCAATATCTCTGCTTGACTTTATAACAGGTTTTTCCAGGCTTGCTGTTGCGTGCCTGCGCCTTCCCAACTCCAATGCTGCTGCAATTATGATCGACTTTGCCTCTCCAATTCCCTTTATTTGTTTAAAATCTTTAAGTGAAAGTTTGCCCAGCTCATTCAGGTTATCCTGCCCGAGTTTCAATATTTCTTTTGCCATTTCAACAGCACTTTTATTTTTACTTCCATTATTCAGTAATATTGCAATCAATTCAGAATTGCTTAGTGCTGCCGGTCCTTTGTTCAGCATTTTTTCACGGGGGCGGTCATCAACTGCCCAATTCTTAATAGATGTGGATGGCTTGTTGACATTTTCCATGGTACCAAGATTAATTCGTCTAAACTAAATGATACTTTCGCAGGATAATAGATAACACTACCTCAATATAAATATATATGGAATCAAATGCAAAGATTTTTTCCGGAACCGGATCACAATACCTGGCTGAGAAAATAGCCAAAAAATTCGGGGAACCCCTCGGCAAGGTGAATATTCAGCGATTCAGTGACGGGGAGATCTATGTTGAATTCAAGGAAAGCATCAGGGGCCGCTTCGTTTTTTTAATTCAAAGTACATATGCACCCTCTGACAACCTTATGGAATTGCTCCTGATGATCGATGCAGCTAAAAGGGCATCAGCCTATAAAGTAATAGCGGTGATCCCTTATTACGGGTTGGCAAGGCAGGACAGGAAAGACAGGCCAAGGGTAGCTATTGGGTCAAAATTAGTGGCAAATATGCTTACTGCAGCCGGGGCAGACCGTGTAATAACGATGGATCTTCATGCTCCGCAGATACAGGGGTATTTTGATATACCCGTTGATCACCTGGATTCATCTGCCATTTTTATCCCTTACATTGAAAACCTTAACCTGGCTAACCTCACTTTTGCAGCCCCGGATGTAGGTAGCGCCAATCGCATTCGCGAGATCGCCACTTATTTTGAGTGTGAAATGGTGATCTGTGACAAGCACCGGAAAAGAGCCAATGAAATAGCCAGTATGGTAGTGATCGGTGACGTAACAGACAGGGATGTTGTATTAATTGATGATATCTGTGATACTGGTGGTACACTGGTAAAAAGTGCCGCACTAATGAAAGAGAATGGGGCAAGGAGTGTAAGGGCTTTGTGTACTCACCCGGTCCTCAGTGGGAACGCTTATCAAAATATAGAGAATAGCGTATTGGAGGAGATGGTGGTTTGTGATACCATACCCTTAAGGGGAGAATGCAGTAAAATAAAAGTGGTTTCGACTGATGAATTATTTGCAGTTACTATACGTAATGCCTTTGAAAATAAGAGTATTAATAGCCTTTTTATGAGAAGCAGGATGGCCAACAAAAAGTAATAAGCGATAAGTATATTGTAGATCCGGCGATTAATTACTTATAACTTATAACTCTAAACTTATAACTTTTCCCTACCTTTGCGCCTCATAAAAAATACTAAAAATGAAATCAATTACAATCGAAGGACAACTGAGGACCGAAAGCGGAAAAAAAGCCACCCGCCATCTTCGCTCTCAGAAACAAGTGCCAGGTGTAATTTACGGTGGTTCACAAGAGATCAACTTCTCTGCACCTGCAACTGCTTTTAAAGACATCGTGTATACTGCTGACTTCATGCTGGCAGAAGTTAAAATTGACGGTAAATCTTACCGCTGTATTTTAAAAGACCTGCAATTTGACAAGGTCACTGATTCGCTGATGCACGTTGATTTTTTGGAGCTGGTGGAAGACAAAAAAGTGATTGCAACATTACCACTTAAATTCGTTGGTGTTCCTGCAGGGGTAAAAGCAGGGGGAAAGCTGGTAACCAAAATGAAATCATTAAAGGTTAAAGCGTTTCCAAAATACCTGAAAGAGCATATTGATGTGGATATCAATAAGCTTGAATTAAATGAGAACGTAAGGGTAGAAGATGTGAAACTGGAAAATATGGAGGTTTTAAACTCACCACGTATTCCTATTGCATCTGTAACAATGACAAGGCAATTGAAACAGGACGAGGCTACTGCTCCAAAAGCTGAAGCTGCTGCTGCACCTGCTGCACCTGCTCCTGCAGCGAAAAAATAAATATGGATCATTATCTATACAGTGCCTTTCCTTATTTGGAAAGGCATTTTTTTAGCCGGGAAGGGACAGCCATTAAACTTTAATTACCTTTGGCAACTTAAAACAACAAATCATGGGAATGGACAGAAATACGGTTATTGGTTTTATATTAATAGGTGCATTATTGGTCGCGATGTTATTAATCAATAACAGTAGTAAACAGGCTTACCTCGCGGAACAGACCGAAAAGAAAAGGGTGGAAGATTCAATAGCTGCAACAAAAGCCAGGCCCGATATTATTACCGCCAAAATAGATTCTTTAAAAACAGATTCTTTACACAAAGCTTCAACGCAGTTACCCGCAAGTTTTTTAACCGATTCTTCAAAGGGAGAAAAATTAGAAACGCTGGAAAATGAATTGATCAAAGTAACATTTACCAATAAAGGCGGGCAGCCCAAAATTGTTGAATTAAAACAGTATAAAAAATTTGACGGCAAACCGCTCATTTTAGAGAATGGCTCCTTTAACAGGATAACTTACAAAATTAATTCCGCTGTAAACCTCCCAGTTGAAACTGCAGATATTTCATTTGTGCCTCAAACCAAAACTGTATCTGCGGATAAAAGCCAAAGCATTTCATTTGTGTTGAAGGATACTACCGGCAGGGAAATAATACATCAGTATACCCTGCGTCCCGGAAGTTATTTAGTGGATTTTAATATTTCAATGACTGGCGCAGATAAACTGGTTACACAAAACACCATAAACCTGTTGTGGCAAACAGAAGCGCCACAGGCGGAAAAGGATATTAAATATGAAAGAGGACAAACCAATATCAGCTATTTAGAAAACGGGGACTATGATTTTGAACATTTGGGTTCGGGTGATGATATGAAATTTGATAAGCCCGTGGAATGGCTGGCTGTTAAACAACAGTTCTTTGTTACTGCACTGATAGCAAAAAATAAATTTCAAACTGCCGATATAAAATGGGTAGTTCCTGCTGATTCCCTGCACATAGTTGCACAATCAACAGCCAATTGCAGGATCCCTGTGTCAGGTGCCATTGCTACAATTCCATTGCAATTGTATTACGGACCAAGCGATTATAATGTTTTGAGTAAAAGTAATAACCAGATGGAAAGTATAGTTCCTTACGGAAGTGGTGTTTTTGCATTTGTAAAATATATTAACCGCCATTTTTTATTACCCGTATTTGATTTTTTCAGGAAAAACATAGCAAGTATGGGTATGGTAATTTTATTACTTACCTTATTGATACGCCTGATCACTTCTCCCATTTTATATAAAAGCTACCTGAGCGGTGCCAAGATGAAGGCATTAAAACCTGAGATTGACAGGCTAAAAGAAAAACATGGAGATGATAAGCAGGCCTTTGGCATGGACCAAATGAAACTCTGGAAGTCAGCAGGTGTAAGCCCGTTAGGAGGATGTTTGCCGGCCCTGCTGCAGATACCCATTTTTATGTCTTTATATTATTTCTTCCAGTCCAATATTTCTTTACGGGGGCAAAGTTTTTTATGGGCAACTGATCTTGCAGCATACGATTCAATTTTTAATTTTGGCGATATTCCTGTAATAAGTTACGTATATGGCAGCCATATCAGTTTATTTACAATAACGGCAACAGTTACCAGTTTGATCATTTCCATTTACAGTATGAGTAGTATGCAGGATAATACAAATCCTGTAATGAAGTATATGCCTTATATATTTCCTATATTACTATTGGGTGTTTTTAATAGTTTACCGGCGGCCCTCACCTGGTATTACACGGTGTCAAATACCATCACCCTGATCCTACAGATCGTTATCCAGAAGTATATTATTAATCACGAAAAGATACTTGCGCAAATAGAGGAGAACAGGAAGCGGCCTGTTAAGCAAAGTAAATTTCAGGAACGCATGCTCGCCATGCAGGAAAGCAATAAAAAACTACAGGAACTAAAGAAAAAAAATATAAAAAAATAAAAATATTAATTAAAAAGTTCAAGCCTGCAAACTGTTTATAAGTTTGCAGGCTTTTTGTTATGTATTAACAGATTATTAGCTACGTCTTCTTTTAACTTTGCTTAAAATTTAAAATTCGTATAACATGAAACTAACACATCCGTCGATCAGGATAGGCCTTTTTACTTTAGGGCTTATCGCCTTGATCAGTTGTAATAAAGTAAAGGATTTTGGAGAGACAAACGACAATCCCGCAGATATTACAGACCCCGCTACCTATGCTATACTAACCCAGGTTTTATCTGGTGGAACTACCCCATCAACTGCAACGGGTATCTGGCCCTGGGCAAAAGATAACAATGCTACACTTTGGATCCAGTATTCATCCGAAACGCAGTATCCAAGTGCCGGACTGTATGCCATTCCAACGCAGGGTTTTGGTGCATACACGGGAGCGTTGCTCAATTTAAAAACGATCATCACCAAGAACAACAATCCTGATGAAGTAGCTGTTGCAAGAATATTAACCCAATACATCTTCTGGAACCTTACAGATGCATTAGGCGATATTCCTTATTCAGAAGCTTTACAGGGATTTCCTCCAAAGTTTGATAAGCAGCAGGATATTTACAAAGGCATGATCGCTGAACTGAAAGCTGCCAAAGACCAGTTTGCGAATACAGGAGGTTTAAAAGGCGATATCCTCAACAATAATAATGTTGACCAGTGGAAAAAATTCGCTAATTCATTAAGAGCAATGATGGCAATGCAGTTATCAAAAAGATTCCCCGGGGCAAATGAGTATGCAGCATTAGAGTTCAGGTCTGCAATTAGCGATGGTGTTATAACAAGTAATGCAGACAATGTAAAATTGGTTTTCCCCAGCGGCTTATTTAAGAATCCATATTGGGCAGATCATGATGGTCAGCGTGACAATGGTGAAAGCACCCAGATCTTTACTATGTTATCTGACCTTGGTGACGGCCGCCAGGCAGCATTTGGGAGTTCCAGTGTTCCCGTTCCACACGGACTTAAGGAAGCTTCCATTAATGCATGGATCAAAGCAAATATTAACTGGTCTCGTATCCTGTCTGATAACCAAAGACAGGAAACGAGCCCTGTTTATATCATAACAGCATCACAGCTTTACATGGCTCGTTCCGAAGCTGCTTTCAGGGGCTGGACCGGACCTGGTGCGCCAGGTTTAACAGGAGAAAATAGTGTTGATCTGTTAAACCAGGGTATCGATGCATCCTTTACGCAATGGGGTGTAGCATTGCCACCTGCATCTTATTATACCAACCAGCCGCATAGTTTACAAAAGATCGTTGAGCAGGCTTTCCTGGCCTCTTTTCCTAATGGAAGGGCCGGCTGGAATATTTACAGGAGAACAGGTTTCCCTGTATTAACTCCTGCTCCTGATCCTCTCAATGCGGCGCATACCACGATACCCCGCAGGTATACTTTTACCAGCACTGAATACAGCCTGAGCCCTGAAGGGGTTGCTTCAGCTATTACAGGTTTAGTACCTGCAGCAGATACACAGGAAGCAAGGATATGGTGGGATCAATAAAGTTTTTTTCATGAAACCGGTTGCGATTGACCGGTCTCTTATTTATTAATAAATAAAAATCAAAGACAGATGAATTATCTCTCAAAAAAATCGTTTGCATTTTTAGCGATCATCGCTTTAGCGTTTACTGCCTGTAAAAAAGTAAAAACTGCTGAGCCCATGGGTGATGAAGGACAGACACTTGTAAAAATAATAGGCGGCGGATCACCTTTTGCCATTATTAAAGACCCGGTTGATTTTGTGAATGTGCCCCAAACCTTAACAAAAGGTGTTGTAGATATCCGCAGGGATGTTCCAAACAATGAGGAACTGAACAAGACCATGACGGTTACCGTAAAAATTGATGATGCAGCAGTTGCAGCAGCAAATCCAGGTTACATTGTATTGCCGGCAGCCTTTTATAATCTTACTGTTGCTGATAACGTTCCGAATGTTGGCGGCACCTGGACCTTTATTTTTAAGCCGGGAGAATTTGCAAAACAGATTTATGTTAACATACCTAATGCCCAGCTTTTGGATCCAAGTGCATTGTATGCATTGGGCTTTACGATCACTTCTGCTGATGCAGATGGTATCATTACTTCTCAAAAGACAGTGGTTGTTGAGATCGGCGCAAAAAATGCATGGGATGGTATATATGCAGTAACCGGGCCCATGGCTGATGTTGTAAATCCTGCTTTGGTACAATGGAATGGCCAGGCCAATCCAACGCCTTTTTCAGATGCACATGCTGGTGCCTGGGGATTACATTTGATAACGACAGGAGCTACACAGTGCGTAATGTGGGAAGATGATCTGTATGGTAATTATTACCACCCGATTTATACCGGAACAGCAACATCAACTTTTGGTACGTTCGGGTTAGTTGTAAATTTCGATCCGGTTACTAATAAAGTTGCAAGTGTTTATAATAAATGGGGAGAAACATCTATGGGCGGAACTGGTGCTCCATTGTATCAATCAAGTTTAACCAGGTGGGCTGAATTAGACCCAACAGGAGTAAATGCTGTGCAAGGGAATAAAGATATTTTAATTAAATACTTCATGTACCAGCCGAGTGTTGTTGCAGGCGTTCGTACAACGTTTGATGAGAAATGGGAATATGTAGGCCCCAGGTAAGCTATAGAAAATATTCTACACTAAGAGCCTCAAATTTTTTGAGGCTCTTTTTTGTTTTAAAAATATTAACAAACAAAAGGTTATTGAGTTAAAGTCTTCTTAACATCGGCAGGTTTAAAGAGAAAAAAAGATTTGGGCACGACTTTTATTATCATGGTCATGACAATAGAAAATGAAAAACCGTAGAAAAAATTGCTCTCTCGTTTTTGAGCGCTGAGCTTCCTTAGGTTCTAATGAAGCAGTATACTCCGGAGAATACAAATGTAGCTCCTGCAATTTCCAAACACGGTAATAAGATTTCAGAAATTAAGAATTGAGGTAATCATTTTTATTGCGGAACAAGACGATTCGCTGATTCCTTTATTTTATAACACATAAATCAAACCTATGAAATGTTCAATCTTTAAAAAACAATTTGCTCTTTTAGCATTTGTAGTAGTTGCCTTTAGCGCCTGTAAAAAGGAAGAATTTACAGCTACACCACCTGCAGCAGAAGCAGATCAAATGGTCTCAGCCGCAGCGGGAACTACTTATTACCTCAGCCCTACGGGAAATGATGCAAATACCGGTACTTCTGCCAGCCCATGGAAAACCCTGAGCAAAGCAACATCTGCAGTTACGGCCGCGGGAAGTGTCATTCATCTTAAGGCAGGTACCTACACGGAAACACAAACGTCTTATTTAAAACCGGGTGTAAGTATTGAAGGTGAAGGGATGACCACCACTATTATAAACAGCACTAAAACAGGATCCTGGAGTACCTTACTTGAGTTAAGTTCAGCTAATGGCACTAATGGGAATCAAAGCATATCCGCGCTTACATTAGATGGTGGTTATGTAAGTGAATCCAACGTTAAGAGCTGGGTTGGCCTTTGGATCACCGGGCGTTCTAATGTTCTTATTCATCATTGCAGGCTCAGGAACTGGAAACAATCTTCTACAATATTTAATGGTAATACCAATACCAATCCGGGTAC